>Ga0307512_10000351_pt1 | contig 67169 bp, 91 predicted proteins | sample 14_EM_MG_FD_200267 | JGI IMG/M metagenome (GOLD analysis project Ga0307512, IMG submission 200267) | Populus trichocarpa ectomycorrhiza microbial communities from riparian zone in the Pacific Northwest, United States - 14_EM | ecosystem: Host-associated > Plants > Roots > Unclassified | place... | reverse complement strand
AGACTATATTGAGCATAGGGAATAATGTACTACACACCTGCAATGGAGCAATTAAGACTAAAGGGAAAAAGTCGCTCCACTGCAGCAAATATCAACCTGACTAAGCCATAACTTCCTAAATAAGTAAGAGGGGTTGTGGCGCGTCGTTCTGCCACAAAATTAGAGCTAAGGTGATGCCTCAGCATCAGAAAATAACAAAATAAACACAACACATAGCAGCTTCTAGTTGATGTGCTGTGGGCCACTAGGACCTGATGAGATGAATGGCAAGTTGATCTCAGTCTGGAAAGTTGAGGAAAGGGCATTTTTTGAATTAGATTGCTAGAGATAGTTAGAAGGAATATCAAGTGTGAACAAGGGAGACAAGCATGCTAAGGGGTTTCAGACAAAGGAGCTGACACAAGTTAAGATCTACTGAGATATAGTAACCACACTCCACAATTGATAGGAGGCAGAAATGTCATATGTACATTCATAGCAAATGAGGGAGAAGGGATTGTAAAAGCAAAATGTCAAAAGATGGAGTTAAGGCAACATTGGCAATACCATAAGAGAGGGTTATATTTGCAAGTGCAGTTGATAGGTGGGCGGTAATGGGTGATGTTGGAAACAGAAGAGGCAGCATTGCCTTAAATAACAATGGTGAGGCAAAGTCAGCCACACTACAAGAATGTGGGGTATTTTGCAAGTGCAGTTGAGAGGCAGGTGGTGGCAATGGGTAATACTGGTAATGTCAGAAATGAAAGCCTTGAAAGAGAAAAAATAGAAGAAAATGATTGGTCTTGCATAGGAAAGCCATATGAAGAGACTGTGGGGAGTCAGGCAAAAGGCACTGAAAGGAGACACAAGTAGTGCTTACATGCTCAACTTGACACATCAACCAACTAGGTAGTGCTGTTCCACTGTATAAGAACAGGGAAAAGAGACACAAAAAGAATGGTATATGGCAGGTGGTAAAGAGGAACCTTGAATATTAAAAGGAGCATAGACATTTCAACTTCAGGTTGTGGGGATGGGTGGGTTGTTGATATCAGGCTGGAGAAAGAAAGGGGCAGTGGGAGGTTGTAGTGATGGAGAAGTTGCTGATGTTAGAGAAGGCAATGGTAGTGGTTCTGGGAAAAGAAGGGTAATTGGGAGCAGTGTCTTGAATCATGAATCCAAAAGCATTTTCAATGTAACTGACCAGAAGGTGCTAGGCTTGTTGGATAGGCAATCTGTCATATTGTTGAATCCACATTCTATACCCAAGGCTAGGTAGCTCAGTTGGTAGAGCACCTGGTATATATCCAGTATGCCTGGGTTCAATCCCCAGTCTGGCCATATTTTAATTATGCCCCCACACTAGTCCCTCCAAGGAGGCCCCTTTATATGTGGTATCTCTCTAATGAGGTCCCTCTGGGGTGCATTTCTAACAAGGCTGTATCTAGACTATCCTCCACATGGTGACCACAAGGTGAATAACAATTGTGCTTGTCAGGGCTATGGTTCTGTGCTAAAAAATGGAAGGAGAAATGTGAAATAAAACAACACCATGATCACAATACTGGAGGACCTATTCAATATTGGAGATTCAGACAGTATGTGGATATTATCATATGATTGTGTGGATGTTGGCTTGTAATTATCAACATGGACTTAAGTAGTTATGTGTTTGCCTTTTCTGCCTTAGGACTTCGTTCTAATGCAGATCCAAGCACACATATATATACACATTGAACTTGCCTTCTATTTTACTTCAACTCCCAATCTCACAACAATAAGTGGACAGAATGCAGGCTTATCCTTGCAGGGGAACACCACCCCATCTGCTTCCACCAGTAATGCTCCCACCACTGGGCACTTCTACCACTGGCATAGGAGCCACCATGATGCAATCTCGCACTGCACAAATTTGTTACAAGATTCTGATCCTTGAAGACACCAATAGTTTCACACATTGGCACTTCTGCATGAAGCTAGCACTGCAGGACAGCAATCTCCTGTCTGTTGTTGACAGGACACTTGCAAAGCCAAACATGGCAACTGATCCAGATGTGTATGCCAATTGGATATCCAGGGATTTGAAAGCCCAGCTCCAAATTGTGACTACACTATGCTACACTATGCAAGGGGGCACTCAATGTTATATTACAGGCTACCTCAGCCAAGGATTGCTAGGATTGGCTCACTGCCTGATACTAGGGAAGAGGAAATTGTTGCATTGCATACCTCATGCAAAGCTTCTACTGCATGCTGCTGACTGACACCAAGCCTATAGAGCCATAGCTGAACAAGCTTGTGGAAGTGAATCAAAATCTAGAAACCATTGGATGCAGAGTGAATGACAAAGCTCTTGCATACATTATTGTTATGGTGCTTCCGGATTCACTATCAACACTTCAGGCCATTCTCTTCAATAATGACAATGTTACAATTATATTGGAGGCTGTCATAGCACAAATCCTTGCTGATAAAAAGCATAGAGTCAATGCCATAGGAGGCAGCACCTTGGCTTATTTTGCCAAGGCAGGCAAAATGGGGCCAAACAGAAAAAATTGAGACAAGAACCAAGACAAAAAGAAGTGCACTTACTGCAAAAGGAAAGGGCACAAGGCCTCAGAATGCAACAAAAAGAAGAAGGACAAAGAGGAAAAAGCAAATGCTTCCAAGGTGACCAGGGCTGGCTCCAGATCATCTGCAATGAAGGCCAATGTTGCAATTGCTGAAGATGACCTTATCACTCTTATCAACCCTTCTGAGGACACACACATCACTGGCACCTTCCTGGCAGCCACTGAAGATGACCTTATCTAGCTTCTTGATTCCCCCCTACGTAACAACAACATCTCTACTGTCTATGAATATTTCCCCCTCACTGACATTGACAATGATTTCCCCCCTGACATTGGCTATGCCCACATGGCTTATACCTATGTCAAGGATGTCAACCTCTTGGACAAATGGCTCATTGATTCCAGTGCATCCTGGATCATGTGCTCCAATTGTCACTGGTTCCACCAGTTCAACCCCCTTCCAAACCATATCATGCATCCTTCTTGGACTCATACCACCACCACTGGGCAAAGGGTTTTTTTTATCCACTGCTCCTCAATATGTCTAGCTACCCAGTCTCCTCCTCTGTCGCCATCCCTGTCTCCAATGATCGTCTGGACTCCCGTCTGATGGGAGGAACAGCCCCTAGGGGTCCTGGGCTTGCCCCTTCAGTTCACCAGCGAGTCCACAGAAAGGGCTCTACCCCCACCCAGCCTGCTGGTATACCTCCACCTTGTAGTGGGGGGCCAGTGACAAAAAGTGGGGTTCGACCTCTCGATGACCTGAGCATCTTCAACATCCTCAACATTTTTCAGGCCTGCTAGTTTCTTAACTGTGAGCACCTCCTTAGCCTTGTTCTCTCTGCTGTCAAGGGCAGAGACAATAACAAGGTTACGTGGATCAACCTACTACCCTAGGCCCATTCCCACTTGCTCCACCAGGCCAAAAACCTGGCCCCCCTTTCTTACCCCTCTGCCCTCCTCAAAAGGGTGATGTTTGTTTTCTTGCTGGAGGTTGTCAACACTCCTCAGCCTCTTACAGTCAACAAGTTTGTCAAGACATTGGCTCCTCGCCAGCACTGCACACTCCCCTTAGCCCCCCCTTCCTCCCCTCCTGTCCCCAACCTGGCTACAGCTGAGGTCAGCACTTTGGCCCTGACATGAGGCAGCGAGGTTCTTCTGGTTGAGACTCCGCTCAGGGATACTAACACATGTAACACCCCTATGGTGATCAACCCTGTCACTGATAAAGAATTTCAGACCCTCCAACATGTCCTTGGACACGATTTCATGGCTGCTATGGCGGCTTACGACCTGATGCGACACCATGGACTTGACGCCATGCATGGCTACATGGTCTATTCCACCATCCAGGCTGGTGCTTCAGAGGCTTTAGCCCTCAATTTAATAGGCCAGAACTGTGCCCCTGTACCCACTTCCACACCTGCTTCTTTATCGAAGTGCCCTCTTTCCCTTTCCCCCCCTTCTCTTACCTACCCAACCTCCCCCCCACCGCAAATCAGTTCCCATTATAGGAAAGCTCCACAGGATTGGCGCTTGTGGATTGCTGACCGATGCCAGGCGAGAGGTGACAAGGGGACCCTGGCGAAATCCGCCTTGATTGAGCTGACTGATGTTGCCTAAACGTCATCCCCTCCCATTCCCTTATTTCCTAGGCCCCCTCTACCCCCTACCAACTTTCTCCTTATGCCTGCAGGCCCCCCAAATGATCTACTCCCACTCCTTATCACCTCACTTCCTTATCACCCCCTCCCCATGGAGGTCTGACTTCATTCCGCTTCCCTGGGAACAATTGTCATTGTTAGAATGGCTGTAGAGTGGGGCGGTGCAAGTAGGCATCCTTTTTAGTGTAAGGGTTAACCACGGAGCACCCACCCTAGGCACAATAGCAGCTAAAGCAAGACTGGTCGGCTCAGTACTGCCATGACATGGACTCTCAATAGCTTACATACATACAAGTCTAGACCAAAGTAGGAATAGGAATGTCTGATAGCTATAGCTAAGGACAATAAATTGCAATTAAAAAAAAAAAAAAAAAAAAAACCATATCATAATCATATTGGGCAATAACAGTACCATTCCTGCAACTGGCCATGGTAGAATCCTGGTCCAGATGAATGCTGGCAGGTACTACAAGGGCATTATGCTGACCCCCCTATGGCTATTGCTTTGGTTTATGGCCAAGGGTGCCAGCCCCTGCGCCTACAGGTTACCCTCCCCCTCCCAACTCCCCCTCCTTGGGCCCACTTCAGGTCCACCTCAGGGCCTTCTCAGCTCCATCCCAGCATTAGGGCTGCATAAGTCTCTTTGGGTGGCATAAGCCCCTTGTGCCATCCCCTCTTTCAATTCCCGCTGCCTTGTGTAGTGGAACCCTGTCACCTTGCGGCTTCAGGGACCCCTCCTCTCTTTGCTCTGGGCTCACCTGGACTGACACCCACACCCCCTTGGTCAAGGCCTTGGACTGGCATATAGGCCACTGCAGAAGGAATGGCATCTGTTGATGCTGAGCTGGCCATCCCTTCCCTCTACCCCTTCCTCTCTTTTCCCCTTTAGTGTTCCCTATTGGCTTGCACACCCCTGATCATAGCACGAAATAACACTTTCCTCAAGTACCCCTGTCATTACCCCACATGCCTCTGGCCTAGTGCCACCAGCATTTTCCCCCCTCCCCACCTACCCCTCCCGCGTCACATGGCTTCTCAAAAAAGCCTTCAATTTGTAGGTAGCTTAGTCTTTCAGGTGATGCCAGCTGTGTAAGCTTAGAGTCCCAGCTTGTACCCTTGGGCATTGGTTTTTCGTAGACCCTCTTAGTATTGATTCAGCTACTTACTTATGTACAAGGTTCAGAGTAGTTACATATGGCAATGTCTGGTAGCCTTACTGGTTAAGGACAATAAATTTTAATGCCAAAAAAAAGGGCATTATGCTACAAGACATCCTGTATGTCCTGGACATGGGTGGAAACCTACTGTCTGTTTCTCATTTTGCATGCTATAGAGCCAAGATGCACTTCAAGGGCAAAGGATGCAAACTCCTCAACCAATGCAAAGAATGTTGGGATCTATGATCAGACAGGCTGGTTTCATTGTATATGAGACATGATGAGACAGAGAGCAGAACCCTCAGACATCACTCAGACAAGGGTCCTCACCCTCAGATAATGATTAGCTCTTAGTCTACTTATACAGTAGGACCTGCCATGAATGAGAAAAAAAACTATACAAGTGGGCATCCCCACTCTATCTTCTGTGTGCCCCCATACTTCCACATGCATAACCTCATCCTATTTATCTTAAAAAGAAGTAACTTGCATTGGCTACCTCTGTAGCAATCTATATATCATGGATATAATGGTGATTACAAATGAATACACCAAGATTGCCATTGTTGACTGATTCCCAATGGAGAGAGGAATAGTGTTTAAAGGTCTGGTCCAGTCTGGTCTTTTGACCATTTTAGGGCTTAACTGAGACTGAGACCAGTCCTAGACTGGTCTGAAAATGCCTGTAACTGGACCAGACTTATAAAGACTGGTCTACACCAGTTTTTTCACAGACCACTTATCATGTTGATAAATCTGTAAAAACTTATTAAAAACTCATTAAAATAATTATAAAATTTTACCAAAATATTTACATGATTAGTATAGCTTAATTTTAATGGTGTGTCAAAGAGAAGATAAGTTTAAGTCATTGGTATGACCCTATGAGACCAACTCAGAAGTGATGTGTTATGTTCCAGGGCATATTTTTCTTTTCTGCCCACCTTTCTCCTTTTCAGATCATGTGACATTCCCCTCCCTTATCACCTGATTGATCACATGACTAGCAACCTGACCAGTCACCTGACCTTATGTCAGCAGCATCACATGACTCATACCAAAGTACCAGTTCCTATTGTCTGCCTGATTGGGACATCTTATTGTTCTCCCTTCTTATTGTTCTCCTACCTATTGTTCTACATCATTGACCCACATTTCCTATTAGCCATGACATCATAGGTCTAGCCATGACATTACTGACCCACATTTCCTAGTAGTTCATATCCTAGGATCTATCTTTAGCACAGAGACCTGTTTGTATATAAACCCTCTGTATCTCTTAGAGTTGGGCCTTAAGCCTGACTTGGTTTTCAATCCAAGACTTGTAGCTTCCACAGCACTCTTGTGAAGAGTTTCCCCTTACCTCTGAGTCGCTTCAAAGCCCCCTTTGAAGCTCTCTATTCCCCTCTTGCTCTATAAACCAGCCTTGGCCTCGCACTGTACCATCTATCATACATTCCAGGCGCTAAGGGTGTTAGCCCCTTGTGCATAGATAAGACTAATAACTTCTAGTTGGCAACCAACATCTGCCAAACCAACAAACCTGTGCACGTCGCACCTTTAAGGCCCTTGGACCTTAACACAAGTCAGGCTTTCCAACTGAGTCCTTGAAACACAGGACTACCCAGACATACACATTTACCCTGGTGGGTACAGCAATCCAGCTTACAAGAGAACTCTCTAGTGAGCATCTCAAAGTTGATAGGCATCAACAGGATGACCTTCCAGAGCATGTCAAAGGACAAGCATACTTTGAAGATGCCTCTCAATCAGTCAACACAGGATACTACCTCAATACCCCAAAGAAGAAACATGTTGCTGTAGAATTTATCCGCACAACAGAAGGAGAAGATTATTGGACAACTCTCCATTGGAGCAGTGCAAGCAATTACCAGTATACAGCTGCAGAAGCTCTTATCAGAAGAGATAGCACACTTATCGGTTGGTGGAAAATCAAGGATCCCCAACACCTACAATACACTGCCCCAGTCAATTCCCCAGTAGAGGAACTCGAATACACTGACCACCTAGAGGAAGTTATCTTAGGAGGGCTTCACCACATTGCCATGCTCCAAGGACCACAGTTCTTTGAAACACAGGAACCTATCCTTCCCCAAATCGAAGCAGCAGTCAAGTCAGGACTCCATATCCCCCTTGACATTCCTCCAGTTGCTGTGGCACCTATTACAGTTGCAACCTCAGGTTCTAACACCCTCAACTACATCCCCATGTCGCAACCAGCACAAGCATCAGTCAGTCAGAGTGGACAGACTATCACAGTTGCCACATCCACCAATGGAGGACTCAAAGGAACCCCTCCTGCACCATTCAATGGAGATAGGAAGAAGAGCCATGCTGTCCTCATCACATTTGCCATCTACCACTTCACCAATAGGAAGAATGAAGCCATGAGCAACCCAGCCACATGCATTACCACTTGTCTCACCTTCATGCAAGGAGACATGATAGAACCATGGAAAGAAGAACAAATGTACAAACTTTAAGCACATATCGCTGGAGGAACAGATGAAACAGATGAAGAAAGATTCCTTCACCAACACCAACAGGAAGAACAAAGTGTTCAATAAGCTCACTATGCTCAAACAAAAAGAAAGCCTTGACATCTTCATATCTGAATTCAAACAACTTGCCACAGCTGCAGGAATTGCACTCAATGATCACAGAACCATCTACCTGTTCAAAAAGGGTCTTAAACCAGCACTTGTCCAGGCTATAATCGCCTCCTAAGGATACAATCCACAGAACCTATAGGCTACATTCAAACCCTGGGAAGATACAGCACAAGCTTGCAATCTCAAATGGCTTCATGGCCAAGAATTCAGAAAGCAGAATGATGCCAGATGCGAGGGACTCTACAAAGCCCTCAATATCGCTCCTCGAAACAGAAGAGGACTATCACACCCATATAGTGTTTAAAGGTCTGGTCTGGTCCGGTCTTTTGACCATTTTAGGGCTTAACTGGGACCGAGACCGGTCCTAGACCGGTCAGGAAATGCCTGTAACTGGACCGGACCTGTAAAGACTGGTTAATTCCGGTCTATATATGGTCTGCGGACCGGTTTAGACCAGTCTAGACTGGTTTTTTCACAGACCACTTATCATATTGATAAATCTGTAAAAACTTATTAAAAACTCCTTAAAATAATGATAAAATTTACAAAAATATTTACATAAATAGTATATCTTTATTTTAATGGTGTGTCAAAGAGGAGATAAGTTGAAGTGATTGGTATGACCATATGAGACCAACTTGGAACTGATTGGGGGCAACTCAGAATTGATTGGAAGCAACTCAGAACTGATTGGGGGCAACTCAGAATTGATTGGAAGCAACTTGGAACTGATTGTGGGCAACTCAGAATTGATTGGAAGCAACTTGGAACTAATTGTAGGCAACTTGGAATTGATTGGGAGCAACTCAGAACTGATTGGAAGCAACTTGGAACTGATTAAGGGCAACTTGGAACTGATTGGGAGCAACTCAGAACTGATTAGAAGCAACTCAGAACTGATTGGGGCAACTTAGACATTCCTCTCATTTTCATCATCACTTTCCCAATTCTTGTTCAATTTGGATGTTCTAGGGCTTATTTTAATGGGTAAACCCATAGGGTTGCAGTCTTTTGGCAGCTTATGTAACCATTACCTAAAAGACCGGTCTAGACCAGTCTAGACCAGTTTTTTGCAGTCTTTCTGAAAATCTTGAGGCCCATAGACTGTTAACTGGACTGGTCATGGACTGGACTTAACCAAGACCGAAATTCAGTCTTTTTCAGTTAAGTCTGGTCTGGTTTTGGTTAAATTTCCAGTCCAATGGACTGGACCTTTAAACACTACACCCATACAATCAAGGAAACTGCAGATATCAATCCAACTGTGGATACCAGACAAACCACAGAGGACAACAGAATCGCAGAAACAGAGGACACCTTACCACTTCCCAAGGTGGAGACTACATGGATGTCAATGCCATAACTATATGAGGACCAGACCTATCTGATGCTCAGAAAAGTGAATACATGGCAGCCAATAAATGCTTCTATTGCGCCAAAATAGGACATTGCGCCAAGGACTGTTGCAAGAAACAAGCAGACCAAAACCAAGATGATGGGAGGGCCGCTGCAACTAACACAGGAGTTGCCAAATCACCCAACATAACCACATTTGACATGTCCCCAGACGATATTGCCAATTTCTTGAAAGACAACGTTGACACCATCAACCCTAGTGTTGCTGTGGCTCAAGCCACTTCAAGCTGGACTTTTTGAACCCTATACCATAACAAATCAAATAAAATCTCACAAATCCTGAAAATATTCATGTGAACAGAATGAAAGATTTGAACTAGGGGTTTCCTAATACAACTTAGCGATCCGATCAGTCGTTCAGGCCCAGCTCGAACTGGCTTGAATTCGATTAATTTTAGTTGAATTCAAGCCAGTTCGAGCTGGGCCTGAATGACTGATCGGATCGCTAAGTTGTATTAGGAAACCCCTAGTTCAAATCTTTCATTCTGTTCACATGAATATTTTCAGGATTTGTGAGATTTTATTTGATTTGTTATGGTATAGGGTTCAAAAAGTCCAGCTTGAAGTGGCTTGAGCCACAGCAACACTAATCAACCCTGACACCAAACTGTCAATCATTGAAAAGATCCTGCCAACAGGTTTTCCAATGGGTCCAAACTAGCCACCATAGTTAGGACCCTCTGCCTCAATAGTGTGTACATTAGCCAGAAGAATTTCCTCTAAATTCCATTTGCTTTATCCCACTATCAAGGACAGGCAGAACAAATAGCTTTACTCAACTCAGGAGCAACCAAAAACTTCATCAATAACCAAGCAGTTACCAGACTCAGACTAGGACTCAAGAAACTACCCTTTCCCAAACCAGTCTACACCATCAATGGTTCAATGAACAAAAATAGAGAAATCACCCATTACTGCAACCTCCTTGTCAAACAAGGACAGAAGAAACTCAGGCAACGATTCTATGTTACTAACATAGGAAAGGACAACTTTATCCTAGGCTACCCTTGGTTCTGAGGATTTAACCCAGATGTCAACTGGGCCAACAACCAACTCTGGGGCCCCCAAATCAAAATTGAAACTATCAGACATGACATCATCACACATGCAAAGCAATGGATCAAAGAAACATGCAACAAAATCAATATCGCATGAATTGCCACAGAAACCCCATGGTTGGGAGTAACTTCTGTAGAAATACAGGAAGGCCCAGTGGAGGTCAAATGAACAAACACAGCCATTGAAATGGCCCACTGTTATGCAGAAGAATACAGTAAACAGAAAGTCACCCTTCCTGAGGAATTCAAACATCATACAGCCTTATTTTCGGATGAAGAAGCAAACACATTCCCTCCTGGTCAAGGAGAAGAAGACCACAAAATTGAATTACTGGAAACCACCCCTGCTAGCTTTAACTGCAAAGTCTACCCATTATCCAAAGCAGAACAAGAAGCAGAAGACAAATTCCTGGATGAAAACTTGGCCAAAGGATACATTATACCGTCTAACTCACCCTACAGATTCTCAACCTTTATGGTCCCTAAAAAGGACTCAAAAGAGAAAAGATACATTATCAACTATTGCCCCCTCAACGCTGTCACCAGAAAGGATGTCACTCCACTCCCCAATCTTGCACAGTGCATTGAAGACCTGCAAGGACTAGAGATCTTTAGCAAATTTGACATCTGTTGGGGGTACAACAACATCAGAATCTGTGAAGGTGACAAATGGAAAGGCACATTCAAGACACGAAGAGGACTATTTGAACCCAAAGTCATGTTCTTTGGAATGTCCAACTCACCAGCCAGTTTTCAACAATTTGTCAACAACAAAATAATGGAAGCAGTCTACAGGAAATTCAGTGCCAAGGGACAGCAATGTCTCAAAAACTACATGGACAACTTTGGACTTGGAACAATGCTTGCAGACCTTGATTTTCACATTGAAATCATCAACTTCTTATTTGACCTACTAGCAGAACACAGCCTATATCTGAAACTATCCAAATCAATCTTCATGCAACCCCAAATGGACTTCTTGGGTATACAAATCTTGAAACATGGAGCAACTATCGATCCAGCAAAAATTGCTGGAATCGCTGAATACCCTTTCAATATCCTCAACCCCAGGCAAGCAAGAGGCTTCCTGGGTGTCACTGGCTATCACAGAATGTTTGTCAAGAACTTCTCTATCATCGCAGCACCAATCACTCAACTCACCAGCAAGGATGTCCCTTTTGAGTGGGGACCCAAACAATGAGCAGCCCAAGAAGAAATCATCCGCCTCATCACACACCCCCCAGTATTAGTCAAACCAGACCCCTTAAGGCAATTCAAGCTTGAGGTCAATGCCTTCCAGATAGGAACAGGTGCCATCCTTTACCAACACAACCCCCCAACCAAACAAGCAGACAGTACAGACAAACTCAGACCAAGGCAACCAGTGGGATTTCACTTCCAGAAATTCATGACTACTGAGCAAAATTACCCCATCTATGACCATGAATTCTTGGCAATCATGCACAGTCTTTGATGCTGGTCGCATCTTCTCAAAGGCACAGAAATCCCCATCCTGGTCTATATAGACCATGCCAACTTACGATACTATCAGGACCCCAGAAAGATTGGTCCTAGGGTGGCTGGCTACCTGCCAGAAAGGGAGCAATACAATATCTTACTGGAATACAAACCTGGCACTACAAACCATGCTGACGCCTTGTCATGGTGCCCTGACTACAAAGGACCAAATCCTGACAATAAGGACATCTTAGTGTGGCCCAACAAATATTTCTGCAAGCACCACACATCTATCAAAGTCCTCAACATGGACAGCATTCACAACAATATTGACCAAAAAGTCAAACATGCACAGTACCCCAAACAGGAAACTCTCAAGTGATGGGCCCCAGTTCATAACCTCACCTTACAAGATGGCACCCACTGGTATCACAGGACTGCCCTAGTTGTCATGGCAGACAACAAACTTAGGAGGGGGGTAATTTCCCTTTTCCATGATCATGTGGCCACAGGTCACGCTAGAATCACTAAAACCCTCCAACTTATTGCGCCTTACTTCTGGTGGCCAAACATGAAAACCTTTGTCACAGAATATGTCAAAGGCTGCGCCACCTGCCAGATGACAAAAGTTAACACTCACCCTGCCTATCCATCACTATTCCCCATCACTCCCATAGAAAACACTTGGCCATTTGAAACAGTCACCATAGACTCCATCATGAAACTCCCTCAGTTAGAAGGGTATGATACAATACTCACCGTCACCAACACAGATTGCTCCAAGGCATCCATCTTCATCCCCTGTCAAGAGGCGATTGACTCAGAAGGAGTTGCCCTCTTATATATCAACCACATCATTTCCCATTATAGCATTCCCCATAAAATCATCTTGGACTGTAACATCTGGTTCATCTTGAAATTCTCATCAGAACTCTGCCACCTTCTCCAAATCAATCAGAACATCAGCACAGCATATCACCCTCAAACTGATAGAGCCAGCAAAAGAACCAATCAGACCCTCAAGCAATATTTGCAAGTCTTCTGCAGCACCCAACAGAACAACTGGCATACTTGGCTTCCTCTTGTGCAGTACACCAAGAACTCCTGGCCATCAGCGACAACAAAGAAGACACCTTTTGACCTTCTAATAGGGTACACACCACAAATCTATCAACCAACAAGAACCACAGATATCCCCTCTATGAAAGAACAACTCATGACCATCAAAGAAGCCAGGAAAGCCGCCCAAGAGATGCAATGTAAAGTACAGGAATCCTGGATCAAAGAACACCCTTGGCATATGCCATTTGCTGTCAGATCCAAAGTCTGGCTAGAAGGAACTAATCTTAGACTCCCAGCCAACGTCACTCCAAAGCTATCCCCAAGGTGGTATGGACCCTTCAAGGTAGCTGCCCAAATATCCAAAGTTGCATATAGACTCTGACTACCACCCCATTGGAAGATACACAATGTCTTCCATGCTTCCCTTCTTACGCCATACAAAGAAACTGATCAACATGGACCCAATTTTATTGAACTACCACCAGACATTCTAGAAGGTGAACCAGAATGGGAAGTTGAACAGATTCTCAAAGAAAGGAACTATGGTAGATGGAAAAAGAAGCAATACCTTGTACAATGGAAGGGCTACTCTCCTGCTCATGACTCATGGGTTAACTCTGAGGATCTCCACGCACTGGAGTTACTAGCAGACTTTGAACAACAGCCAGCAAGTATAAGAACCCTGACCTCAGATGACAAACCCCCATCATGCCCTCTACCAACCTTTGGACACTTGTCTATAGAGATGAAAGGGTCTTCAGCACCCTCAAATATCATGAGTTCAAACCTGGGATCCACATCCACATCCCCCATCCCCACTCACTCACACATGCCTTCTTCTACAAAGAACATTACTGCACCTATCACAGGTAGATGGATCAACATCCCAACCTCTATAGCAATAGCTTTCCTACCTCCACCATCTTCACCTTGGGCACCAAACACAGTGTCATCCTCATCCATATGCACACCACTGGAGATGACCTCTACTTCTTTGGCACCTTTGTCAACCAAGGGCAACACAACCTCAATCTCCATTGGACAAACTTCATGCCTGGAGAAGACACCACAGACATCACCCACGAATCTATCTCCGTACTAGTGGAAGACCAACACCCCATATTCAGAACTAGAATTCATCAACAACCTCTCAACACAGTCGTACCACCCACAAACACAACCATGTCTAACATGGAAGGAAGCAGTGCAAATAATAGCACTAGTGCTATCTTCCCAAATGACAAAATCAATCAATAGCAGCAGCAACAAGAGAACCTCCCCCCTTCCCCTGCAGACAGTGGATACCACAGTGGACAAAGCTTCTTTGAACTGGCAGTACAACAGGCCAGACCAGAAACCCAAGAAAACCAGGGACAAGCATAAAGAGTGTACAACACTCTTTGAAACACTCCACCACAAGTAGATGATATGAAGTGGACAGTTCAAGGACAAGGTAGTCTTCAACTAGTTCAGAAAGAAAGATAGCACCATAGCACTATTCCTATATCACATCTTCCCCACAGAATATTGAGAGGTGACCAAAAGGCTCAAAGGCAAAGGCACCAAACTTCCAAATCCCAGTCAGTCAAAATACGGAAACATACTCAAGGACCAGGACTTTGTGACCAAACTCAGAGCACTCCTGAAAGCAGCAAGGGATGCCAAAAGAAAATCAGCATGGGGATGCAGACATACACCATCTGTCTACTTCTCATTGGGGCCATTCTTATCCTTATCCAACCAACCAACCACTATTGCTCCATTAGTGAGCACCCCTGTACCTCCATCAGTCCTACCCCCTGCACCCCCATCAGTCATACAACCAACAGTCCCACAAGTAGCCACACCATGTCCTGGGTTGGAGTTACCAATAATCCGACTACCACCATGACCACCTTCACCACCAAAATTCCACCCTAGCAATCTCCCATTTGGGAAAGCCCTTGAACCCCTCTTATGGAGCCAACATCACCGCCATGGATTCTTATCCATGGAACATTTCAAAGAACCAGAACCTAAACCCAAACTAGACCAGGACAGTCCAATATACATCCCACCAGAAGAACCCCCAGCACCACCCAACCCTGACATCCCAATGACGTCCCCAGTACCATCCAACCCTGACATCCCAATGACATCCCTATTCATCCCCTACCAACCTAGTCCTGAATACACCTAGAATCCCAGCTATGAACTACAACCAAGGGAGCGACCAACAATGCCATGGCAAGAAATCCTTAGTTAAGGATCCACACCAGCATCCAAAAGGGCAGCATTGCCAACAAGCAAAGTGTCAACCCCAAAACACTATCAGGATTCAGCTGGACAATCAATACCAGTCACCCTAGTGTGATCTGGACAACACACTCCAACCACTTCCATTCCAAATACAAACTACAGACATACCATTGAACTTCCCTTTGGAAGTACCCCAGTCCCTGCCATAGCCAAACTTCCAGAAACCTGAAGTTGTGTGGCAGCAACTCCCTAGGAAGGGCATCATGTTATATTCCAGGGCACATTTTTCTTTTCTGCCCACCTTTCTCCTTTTCAGATCACGTGACCTTCCCCTCTCTTATCACCTGATTGATCATATGACCAGTCACCTGACCTTATGTCAGCAGCATCACATGACTCACACCAAAGTACCAGTTCCTATTGTCTGCCTGATTGGGACACCTTATTGTTCTCCCTTCTTATTGTTCTCCTACCTATTGTTCTATATCATTGACCCACATTTCCTATTAGCCATGACATCATAGGTCTAGCCATGACATCACTGACCCACATTTCCTAGTAGTTCATATCCTAGGATCTATCTTTAGCACAGAGACCTGTTTGTATATAAACCCTCTGTATCTCCTAGAGTTGGGCCTTAAGCCTGACTTGGTTTTTCAATCCAAAACTTGTAGCTTCCACAGCACTCTTGTGAAGAGTTTCCCCTTACCTCTAAGTCGCTTCAAAGCCCCCTTTGAAGCTCTCCATTCCCCTCTTGCTCTATAAACCAGCCTTGGCCTCACACCATACCATCTATCACACATTCCAGGCACTAAGGGTGTCAGCCCCTTGTGCACAGATAAGACCAACAACTTCCAGTTGGCAACCGACATCCGCCAAACCAACAAACCTGTACATGTTGCACCTTTAAGGCCCTTGGACCTTAACATGATGGGGAGCAACTTGGAACTGATTGGGGGCAACTTGGAACTGATTGGGAGCAACTTGAAACTGATTAGAAGCAACTCAGAAGTGATTGGAGGCAACTCAGACATTATTCTCATTTTTATAACTTGCCCAATTCTTGTTCAATTTGGATGTTCTAGGGCTTATTTTAATGGGTAAACCTATATAGTTGCAGTCTTTTGGCAGCTTATGTAACTATTACCTAAAAGACTGGTCTAGACCAGTCTTGACTGGTTTTTGGTGGTCTTTCTAAAAACCTTGAGACCCATGGACCATTAACTGGACTGGTCATGGACTGGACTTAACTGAGACTGAAATTTGGTCTTTTGCAGTTAAGTCCAGTCCAGTTTTGGTTAAATTTCTGGTCCAATGGACTGGACCTTTAAACACTAGAGAGAAAGCACCCCCTACTGCCTTAGCCACACATATGTCTACTGCCACTGCCAACCTCACCACATGGCATCAATGCCTTGGCCATCTCAATGCTAAGGACGTGACACTCATACAGACCAAAGGCATGGTCACTGGGATGGACATCATGAAGGGTAGCACCCTTGTTATACCTTGCAAGCCATGCTTGAAGGGCAAGCAAACCCACACTGAAATCCACAAAATGATAGACACCCAAGCTGATGTCATCCTTGGCCATATCTTCTCAGATGTATGTAGTTGTATGTCTCTCTCACACAACCACTTTATTTACTTTGTGACATGGATTGACAACAAGTCTTGAAAAGTCTTTGTTGACAGCATTAAACTCAAATCTGAGGTTGCAGAATGCTTCAAGATGTTTATGGAAAGGGCTGAAGTTAAGACAGGGCACCATGTTATGTCCCTCCATTCCAATGGAGGGGGCGAGTATATCACCAGTGAACTGCAACAGTACCTCAAGGACAAGGGCATTTGACACAAGATAACAACCTCAGACATACCACAACACAATGGCATGGCTGAGCATATAAACTGGACCCTGCTCAACAAGGTTCACACTATGCTTAATGACTTGCAGTTGCCTGACCTATTGGTACAATGCCCTTCGATACACTGCCCACATCTACAACATTACACCCACACAAGCCCTTGATGGTATAATGCCAGAAGAAGCTTGGAGCAGAAACAAGCCCAATATCTCTGACCTCTGAATCTTTGGGGTGCAGGTGTTCATGCATATCCCTAAAGCCCAATGGAGCAAGCTCAGAGTCCACTCTCTGATCTGCAACTTCATTGGCTTCACCCTGCAGTACAAGGCCTACAAACTTATTTATCGCCCAAGTTGCCATTGCAACCTACACCTTTGCAACTGCAAGCCCCATCACAACCAACTTAGCTAACTGTCCCATCCAATCCTCCTGACCTACCATGCACCACTGAACATACAAGTGTGGTACACACAGACACCTTGGAACCCAAGACTTATGCCAAGGCTATGGTGCAACCAGACACAGCCATGTGGGAAGCTGCATGCAAAGAGGAAAGGAAATATATACTGTACCCTTCAGCATAGAATGAGTTCTCCAAGCTTGTTCTATTCATGCAATACAGGCTTATTGTACTTCTCTGGATGCATACAGCTTCCCTCTGAAAGAACCACTCTGTGATAGTTGACTTGGTCACTATTCGCCTCCTCTTCTCTATATATCTTCAAGGTCACGTGTTGTGCCTCACTCGATTCCAAGTTGCATCTTGACTTGTGTAATCTTCACTTGCTCTTAGATAAGTCATGTGATGTATCATGTGATCTCCTTTGACCCTTCGCCAAGTCACATGATATCTCATGTGATTAATCCTGATGCCCGATTCCTAATGCCCACCTTTCCTCTTTGGTTCACCAACATACTTACCAGATTAGGTTAACTTCCTAATTGGATTGCCTGCTTGCTTTTCTATTTGGGGATTACCCCTGTCAGAAACTTCAGAACTTGAATGATTGAAAGACATGGTAACCTGACTGTGACATAAGGGCTTCTAAAGATAATGGTTAAATAGCACATAAAACATTTGGAGCAGGAACTTACCCAGATCTGCTTCAAGGTCCACAGGGTCCTCCACATTGCTATCCATCAGATCTTCATTCAAGTTGACTGATATAATTGATGGTGTCTTCAAGGTTGAGCCTTTATCTATTACTAGTGATTAGCAAGTGTAGAATGATTGTGAAAGTGCATCAAATACCTGGGCCACTGTGGACAGTAAGACTTAAGGGCAACACTGAATGGATGCTCCCAGCAACGGAAGACACCTTGGAGGATGACCATGAGGTTTGCACTCTCTTGCATGGCTAGACAGCAGTAGTAACAGCTGCTGAGATGCTTCTGGTACCCTTCATGCCAGGAATTTTATCACGTGTCTTTGTCATGATGGTTGAAGAGAGTAATTGGGTAAAATTCACCAAGTGTGTGGTTTAAGTACCTGGTGCAGACCCAAAATGTGAAACGAGTAAAAATGTAAGCACAGCAGCTGAAGCAGAGAAGGACAACACACTGTACCTGCAAAATCTCTAATGAGCTGCAAGCCATGGTAAAGCATACAATTGCCAACATGATGACAAGATAATGACACAGAAATAAATGGTAGAGAAATAAAGCAAGTTTGCAGAGATTGGAAAAGGTGACTGTATCCTTTTGAAGTTAGAATGGGATGGGACAAGAGACAGCAGAAGAGAGCTAACCTGTTAGAAAAGATGGTAGCAAATGGGTTTTGGGGCTCAGACGGCACAAAGGCAGGGATGGCAGAGACAGCAAGGATGGTGATGACAGCACAAAGGCAAGGATGGGGAAGATGGCGAAAACAATACGAAGGTGATGACAGCAAGGATGCCATGAAGGTGAGGATAGTGAGGACACCACAATGGTAAGGATAGTGATGACAGCACAAAGGCAGGGATGGCAAGGACAGCAAGGATAGCAATGATAGCAATAACAGAAAGGACAGCAATGACAGTGATGACAGCAAGGACAGTGAGGATGGCAATAATGGCAATGACAGCAAGGATGGCAAGGACAGTGATAACAGTAAGGACAGTGAGGACAGCAATGACAGTGAGGACAGCAAGGATAGCAAGGACAGCAATGACAGTGAGGACAGCAAGGACAGCAATGATAGTGAGGATGACATGAAGGTAAGGACAGTGATGACAGCATAAAGGTGAGGACAGGGAAGACAGTGAAAATGACATGAAGGTAAGGACAGCAAGGACACCACAAAGGTGAGAATGGCAAGGATGGTGAAGACAATGCAAAGGCAAGGACAGCTAATCTCATGGTCATATGGGTACAATACCACCAGAGGTTGTGTTTGCCATTTTTGAGTATGCTGTACTTGGCCATCAAGGCTATTTACAGCTTGGATAACCTTGCAGTAACTTGACATCTGCATGCTGGCAGCCCCAGATACTAATTTACCACTTTGTTTTTTATTGCGAAACTGAACATCCTGGGCTATGCTAAAAGGGGCAGCAAGACATTTGATTTCACTCCAGCCCACGGATTCAGGAATGTCCTTGGTAACAAACCAGAGAGACTTGAACCCAGTGGTAATCTTTTCAATGGAGAAACCATTGGAGAATTTGATGTTGGTGGAGTCAATCACAGAAAGGGTAATCTTGCCTTCTGGTATATATTTGGGGAGTAGTAGCTGCTTCTCAGCCTTTTGGGGAATGTGTGGCCATGAGAGATGTGTGTCTACATGGACACTAGGGATGTTTGGTGGGTCTTTTCATTCTGAATGAGGGGGAGATGGTATAACTGGTAATAACAGAACATTCCCAATGCTAGTGACAATGACAGCCAGGTCATGCTTGACAATCATTGTTGATGCAGCTACCCTAGTGCAATGTGGCATAGGCCTTGGAGAGGACGTTACAGGGACCATGTTTGTCTGTGCTACTGGGCAAGAAGTGCAAATTGGAGCAGCGTCTGCATCTTGGGGTATTGGGGACTCACTACTGTTATGATAGTAGCAAGGCAACGATGATATACTTGAGGTGGAGGTAACTGAGAAGTAGACAGAGATGGGCAATGTAGAGGATTGTAAGTGCAAGGTATAAGCTGGGAGGCTCAATGGTGGGAGTAGACAAGAGAACAGTCTGAGGACTGTTCACTCAATTTCACAGGTCTTATATACTAATACAGGGTGGTCTATATGTACATGTTTAGGGCAGGCATATATACTTAAATGGGTGACCCATACTTTAGGGCAGGTACTAATACAGTAGATGGGTGGGCTATGGTGCTGTGCACTAAAGTCTTGTGACTTTGTTGATTGCTCTTTAAACCGTTGATTGTTCCTATGGTTTTCCATATGCCAATCAATGGACTAGGTGTGTGTCTGAAGTGTGTCTGGTCATGTGGTCATGTAGGGGCATGTGATTGTATAAATGACCAATCCCTTGGTAGGTCATGTGATACTTTCCCAGGGTCATGTGCTGGTTGGTCACATGATGTTCCAGATGTCAAAGTGTCATGTGATCAAACACATGACAGGTCAGGTGATAGTTTCCCAGGGTTATGTGGTTGAAGACTGGTTTGTATCACATAGCTGTAGCTTGGTTTAGGGGTGGGTTTGGGAGGACTTTGTCTTGGAATTCTTTGATTGCAGGATGTTGTGGACTCTGTCCTTGACAGTATCCCCTCTTTAGGTTTCTGTTGCGCCTGCAACATTCATATCCCCTCTTTAGGCTTCTGCCTAAGGAGGAAGTCTTGAACTAGTTCTTTAGCATAAGTTAATTCTTTGGCTGGTATCCAAGTTCAATCTACATCAGTGTATCCTTTCCAATGGACTAGGTATTCAGTGCTCTTGTGATTTCTTGTGGGTCGTGATTGGAGGATTTTTTCAATCTTATAATGTCCTTCTTCTTCTCCTACAATTTCTGGAGGTGGTCAAGCGAAGTTAGGTCCATGTGCAGAAGTTTCGACATATGGTTTCAGAAGGGAGTTGTGGAATACTGGGTGAATCCTCATTTGTGGTGGTAATTTGAGTTTACAGTTTGTTGGTGAAGCCCAAATAACTTTGAATGGTCCGTAATGTTGTGGAGCAAGTTTAGCTTTTGGGTGGGTGGTCTGTAGATTTGTGGCTTCCAAAAGTACTAGGTTGTCTTTGTAGAATGTATGTAGCAACTTGGGGGGTCCTCCGCTTCTTATTTCTCATGCTGCAATGTGAAGTGCTGCTGTAACTTCTTTGCGGATTTGTTCTAGGTATTGGACATGTTCATCCACACTTTGTAGTCAGGTCTGTAATTGTAAAGGTGGTTTAAATGTCAGGTGGAACCTGTACCAGACCTCAAAGGGTGATCTTTGTGTGCTATGATGTGGTTGTGCATTGTGTGCAAATTCAATGAGAGGTTGTAGTGTTGCCCAGTTGTCTTGTTGGAAGTTTCCACAAATATGAAGATATTGCTTGATTTCTTGGTTAACTCATTTGGATTCTCCATCCATTTGTGGGTGGAAAGCTGTGGATAATTTCTGTTTGATTCCCAGCTTTCTCCAAAGTTCCTGTGTTACTTGTGCTGCGAATTGTGGGCCTTGATCTGAGATTATTGCTGAAGGGAAACCTGTGTGCTTCCATACATTGTCCAAGAGAAGTTGGCTTGTTTCAACTGCTGTAATGTTTTTATTACATGGGGAGAGGATGATTGCTTTGCTATGGCGATCAATAACTGTAAGGATACTATCATATCCTTTTGATACTGGTAAATCTGTGATAAAGTCCATAGTGATCGTGTCCCATATTCCTTGTGGGATCTCATTGGGTTTGAGCAGTACTTTAACTGGTGGTTGAATCTTTGTAGTTTGGCAAGTAGCACATCCTTTGATATATGCTTTGACAAATTCTGTAATTCCAGGCCACCAGTATTCTCATGTGATTAGTTCAATGGTTTTCCATTGTCCAGGATGTCCCATTATATTATCATGGAATAATTGTGTGACTTTGCACTTCAAGTTCTCATTATTTGGTATGTAGACCAATCCCTTGTAGAGAAAAAGGCCATCTTCATAATTCCAATCCTGTAATCCTTTAGTAATATGTCTTGGACCACTTGTTAGCATTGTTTTCAAATTTTCTCCAGTGACTCTGTCTGCTTCAATTCCTTCTTTGAGTGCTGCTTTAAGATCTAGGTCCATTCCTGTGGGGATTGCTATGTTATGTAGTGCTTGAATATAGAATTTTTCTGGTGTGAGCAATACTTGTTCTGCATTCTCGGATGCTATCCCCTCTTTATAATCTGGACACCTGGACAGTGCATTGGCTTTGTTAAGTTTGCCAGGTTTAGGAATGATAATGTAGTTAAAAGTTGCAAGAAACAGTGACCAATGTGATTGTCTGCATGTAAGGGTTTGTTTTGTAGTAAAGTACTGGAGATTTGCATGGTCTGAAAAGATCTTGGTTTGGTGCTCATTTCCTTGTAGATAATAGCAGAAATGTTTAAGTGAATAAACAATGGCAAGCAGTTCTTTATTGTGGATTTTGTAATTGCATTCTGCTGGTTGTAGGGATTTTGAAAAGTAAGCTACTGGGTGTGATCGTCCCAGTGTGTCTTCTTGTTCCAAAATTGCTCTGGTGGCATGGTCACTTGTATCCATGATGAGTGTAAAGGGCTTTCCATAGTCTGGCAATAAGAGTACTGGTGCTATGGTAAGTGCTGCCTGTAAACTATGGAAGGCTTGTTCTTCTTCTTGGTTCCATGTAAATGGGGTATTTTTCTTTGTTAGGTTGAACAAAGGTCTTGCTAAGGCAGAGTAGTTTTTTACAAATCATTGATAAAAATTGCAGAACCCCAAGAATTTCTGTACTTCTTTCATAGTTTTTGGGGTAGGCCAATTGATGACCACATTAACTTTAACTGGATCCATATGTAGTTCTCCTTTGGAAATGATCAGACCCAAATATTCCACAGATGTTTGGTTAAAGAAACATTTCTCAGGTCAAAGGTAGAGATCTAGATCCAATAATCATTGTAGGATACCATATGTGAGTTGTACAAGGCGTATGATGGTTTTGGCCATAATTAAGATGTCATCAAGGTAAATGACAACTTCTCCAGTGTTGAGAAAATTGGCAAACTGTGTGTCCATAAAGGTTTGGAATGTTGCTGGGGCGTTGCACAGTTGAAAGGTCATAACACGGGATTTGAAGAGTCCCATAGGAGTTTTGAAGGCTGTTTTATGTTCATCACCTTCCTAAATTCAAATGTTGTTATATCCCCATTGGACGTCTAGTTTGGTAAAGAAATGTGCTCCAAGGAGTTTATTGATAAGTTCTGGAATTAGGGGTATTGGAGCCACATTTTTCTTAGTTATTGCATTCAGAGGTCTATAGTCTTGTACTGGGCATAATTTCCCATCTTTCTTATCAATGAAGAAGAAGAAGCATGCATTGGCTGCTTCAGATCTTCTAAGAGTGCCTCTTTGTAGACCATCAGTAATATATTCTTTTAAGGCAATCTTCTCTGGTGGTGTCAGTCTATAAACTGATGTTTTTCTTATTTGTTGCCCAGGTATAAGGTCGATTTTGTGGTCCCATGGTTGGTGCTTTGGTAGTCTTTGGGCTTCTTCATCAGAAAAGACTTTCTTATATTTGCAGAATTCTAGGGGTATTTCTTTGGTCTTGGTTTGTTCCGCTTTGGCTAAGGTAGTGGATATAGTAGTTTTCTGTATCATGGGCTCAAAGTATCACTCTTTGTGGGCCACAATGTGCTGTGACGTGTCTGTGCTGTGATTTGTATAATCTAGGTAGTTATCATTCTGTATTTCCCAATCATCTATTGGAAGAAGATGTCTGATGGTGGGATCTTGAGAGTTTGTTGGATAACACTGTGGTGGGCAATGATCAAAATGTAGTTTGTTTGTGCTCCAATCTATACTGGGATTGTATGCTTTTAACCAATCCATTCCTAAGAGGATCTTGTGTCATCCAGTGTTTGTGATGGCAACTTCTATATTTTCCCAATGTCTTGTGCCCATCCCTATTCGCAGTATGGCGGCATAGCGTATTGCTCCTTGTTTGTTTAATGTTCCATCAACATTTTGCGGGTATACTGGGAGGTCTATGTCATAGGTGGGGATCCTATATCTTTGGATAAAACTTGTATTGCAGTAGACGCCTTCTGCTCCACTGTCTAATACTGCTTGCGCATCAATTTCTTTCCCATTGTATTGGATTCAAACATCTATTTGCATAGAAGGACTGCATATATTTCGAATTGTATCTGGTGGTACATTGGGAACTTTAGATGATTGGAGAGTTCCAATCCTACTAGTAGTACAACAGGGTATTGATACAACTCTCTTAGGCAATGCTCCTAGAGAGTTCCTTGAAAAGACAGTTGGTCGTCTACATTAATCTTGACTAGAGGTTCGAAATAGTTAGTGGAAGCAATATTTATTCCACTTTCATCTTCAAGGGAAAGCTTCTCCATTCCTTCTTCTGGAATGGTATCAATCTGTCAGACTGACAGGCTTCCAGATCGTTGGTTCCTGAAGTTTGAATTTCCAGGGTGATAGTTTGGGAGTTCTATACAATCTATCGTGCGATGTCCTTTTGTGCCGCAATATAGACAAAGGTTGTTATCCATGTGAAATTTGCATTCCTAAGGGGTTAATTTTCCATGACCTTGTCTGTGTCCTTGTCCAAATGAAGAGCGGTGTGGTGTTTGGGTGGCATTGATCTCAGATTCTTCTTCTGAGATTTCTTGGATGCATGGATTATGTCCTGGATGTTTAAATCCTCTGGTTGGTCCTGCAAAGGTGCACCAATTCTTATTGAATTCCCTTGCTTTTTCCACAAGTCCAGCCAGTGTAGTTGGCATTGGGGATAATTGTAGGATTTTGTTGTGGAGAGCAGTGTTTAGGGCTTGTTGGAACGCATACATTTTTGTAGCATCATCAATGGTTGCCCTTCTGGCATGTTGGCTCCATTCTTGGTACCATTTGTTAAATTCTCAGTTCCCCTGTAGTGTACTATGCACTTTCTTTATTGCTTCTATTTGTGTTTGTGGGGGAATGAACTGTTCTTTGAAGGCGTCTTTAAAATCTTGCCAGTTTCCATAGTCTGTTGGATTGGCTGCTAGTGTGGTAGCAATATGATCACTAGCCCATTCTCCTGCTTGGGTTCCTTGCCTAAAGTAGGTCAAGGTGGAAGCTATCTTCTTTTCATCTGTGTCAAAGGTAGCTGCATTGACCGCAAAGTAGTTCTCTAGTATGTTCCAAAAGGCAATAGCTTTATCTCCTTTTCCATCATAAGGTTCTGGAGCTGTACTAAGGATGTGTGGCTGGTTCTGTTGTGCCATTGGTGCTGCAGCTGGTGGTAGAACTGGTGGGTTTCCTCCTGGGGGTGGTTGTAGTGCTGAAGTTGGTGCCAATGGCATAGGGACAGATGGAGATGCTGTTCCTTTGGGGTTTCTGGTCAATGGCAGTTGTGCCAGTGACTTACTTGCAGAGGATATTGAGGAGGTTTGCATGGGTCACGAAGAACTGCTGGAAGCTTTGGTTCTTGGCAGTGGTATGGGGATGGGTCACTTTCCCTTGGATACTGGTAGTGTAGAAACCTGACTGACTTCTGTGATTGAAAGTTGGGACTTTCCAGAAAGCAGACTTTCTTTAGGCAAGGGTGAAGGGACCAGGCTGGGGGTTCTGGATTGACTGGAGAGTTTCTGGATTGCTGATGTAACAGTAGTTTCAGCTTGTCTAAGGAGATCTTCGACTTGAGCTGTATCTTCATCCTGTTCCAATTTCTTACTATCTGATCCTTTTGTTTTGGAGTCAAGTGCAGAGTTGGTTCCTTCAGTTGGTGTCTTGTTGAAATGTACTGTCCTATTGTTGCAGTATTTCCACTGTTGTAGACTGGGATTCCAATGGATATCCTTGTCATTATACTTGGCTTCTCTGGAGTAGAAGTCAAATTCAGTAACTTTGTATATATGAGGGACGAGTTCAAGGATAGTCTCTTTTTCTACTGGTAGGTTGCTTTGGAAATAGACCCACAGTTGGTCTGGTTTCACATTCCAGATACAATTGTTGTGAAGTCTGGCGAATCGAACTCTTTCTCCTTGGTCATTGGCTACAAACCACTTGAAAAGGGATATTGGAAGAGTATTGGCTTCCTCTGTGGTGGGATGGAGTTTAGTGGGATATTTGTTATAGATTGTATCCCAGAAGGTCATGCAAGGGTGATAGTGTAACTATCTTTAGTCCAAGTATAGAATACCATATAAGCACAGTATAATTGGGTGATGGCTGGGGTATTGTTGGATCGATGGATCAATCAGTAATCTTCCAAAATACCATCTTTATTTATGGTAGTATGGTATTTCCACAAATATCCTGAAAAGGCAATTGGATCAGGTGTTAAAATGGAAAGTTCAGAGACTAAATGCTTGATGTATCGATTGGAGTGGTTCTGCAGTAAATACCAACAGTGACTATGGAAAGTATGTAATTCTGCTTTATCTCTAGTTGGTATACCTAAGGCTAAAAACTGTTGTTCAGGGAGAAAACTCTGGAAGGTTTTCCCAATTAGGTCTGAAGCTCCTGAAGGGGCAGTAGTCAGTGGCGTGGGAGGTAGTGGGGCTTCCTGATATCAGTCTGAAAGTGGGGGAATAACCAGAGGTGGTAGATTTATGTGATAACTGGGGGTAGGTTCAATATGGGAAGGTGGGAAGATAGTTGGGTAGACCAGTGGAGCGGATTCAGGTACAACTGGGGGTCTGGGGGTAGGTCTTCTTTCTACAAAGGTGGGTTGTCTCTGGAGGGTTCATCCTCTTTCACTAGGGTTTCCTCTTTCGTTCCTTGGTCTTTTGTTAGAAGATACAAACTGGGGTGATTCTTGGGTAGAGTGTAATCTCTGGCAGTCTCAAGCTGGTGCTGATCGCTGTCAGGGCACCAGTTTGCACTTGCCAGTTGTAATGCACACTGTTTATAGGTTGATTACTAAGCTTTGGGTTCCAGAGAATAATATTGCCAGGCATTGGGGGTGTTCCTGGCTGCTGGGTATCACAATAACAAATGTTAGTGCCACAAATGCAGTGACAGGGGGCTCTGGGTTCTGGGACTGGGGATGCAAATTGGAAGTTCCTGGGGGTCCAGTAATTGGTGTCTGAATCGGAACTAGGGGTGTTAACTCAGGTAGGTCTAAGAGTGTTGTCAGGGGTAGAATCAACACTGTTCCAAAGGGAGTCTCAGATCTGGATGTTGTTGGGTAAGGCATGGATCTGTGTAAGATAGGCCTGGTACTCAGCCTCTTGTCCTTGGGTGTTAGGTTGCATAATGGGTAAGATGAAGAAGCGCAGATTGACAAGGGGGATCTCAAAATTGGTAACCGTGGTTTCCCACAGGAGGTTGGCAAATTTGTATTGGTAACTTTTACTGTCTGTATAGACAAATTGGAATTTGTTGGCTATGATTGTCTGGAGTCGAATCTCATTGAATTCCACTTCAATTTCGGTTTGTGACAATAAAAACCTGGATAAAAATCTGACTTTGTGTCCAGATAATATTTGGGACCTGATTTCTTCCTGGTACAATGGTGCGCTATAATGCCAAAGGAAGTTGTCATCATAGAATAGACTTAATTGGGTAACAGGAGACCCATCATATTGGGTAATTCCTGATAATCTCCAATAAAGTAACGTTGAATTAGCTTTGCTAACTAATTCGTTTAGGGAATAATCAATATAAGACCAAAAGCGAATGTCACTTAGTATTTCTCCAAAAGGTAGTAGGTTGAGTAATTCTTGAGTAATGAAGTGTTGTTCACTCCAATACATAAGTTGAACTTGAGTTCTTAAATTGGCAAGATTAAGGGAAAGGTCCCTAATGAATTCTTTGTGGATTTCTTGGATTTCTGACACTAAAAGATTTTGATAACCCTTTTGTTTTATTTACACCAAGCCTTTGTAAACTTACTTATACAAGTTACAAAGGTGTTTCTATGGGAGGTGGTGTAATACAGGCAAACAGGTTAGTAGGGATGCAAGAAGTACAGACAAAGGTGGCAAGTCTAGGTTGAGTACATAAGATGTCTTCTGTACATGTATTCCTATTTACTATAAAAATGCCATCAATCATGAAATGTAAGTGTCCACAAATGGTAGCAATACGTCCATCTAAAAAGTTGTATGCTACAAGGGGTACAAGGGCATCTTGAAAGTACTCGAGCCAATCTGGGGGGAATTGTCCAAAGATGAACTTGATAGAGTCAACAAAGGATGACTCAAGGTAACCAAAGGGGAAGGAAGCAGAGTGGGGGTGCCGACCAACCTTGGCACAAAGGTTAATAGAAGGAAGAGGGCCATTAGACTTGACCCAAATGTTGTGGAAGATGTCGGTGTGGAAAGGGGTAACAAAGGAGATGGGGTGGTTGTCAAGGTTGGAGATGTGGGGGAGTAAGCAGAGGAAGTCACATTCAACAAATTCTTCTTGGAGGACCCAAAATTTCTCACTGCAGTTGTAAACGACTTGGTATTGGTGAGGGTGACGATCAATGGCAAAGGTGCAGGCCGGGGCAGTGAAGAGATTGGGGAAGAGGTCAACTAACAGAACCTCTGGTAGTGGAACTTCTGAAAAATGAAGTCTGAGAGAGGATTGACAGGAGACAGGGGCAGGAGACAGGACAGTGGTAACAGGGGCAGTAACTTGCACCAGTAGAAGGGGGGTGGCTGGGATGTCTTCAAGAACAACATGTTCTCTAAGATCATGTCCAAGGTGCTGGTGGACAAAGGAGTCCTGGGTGGGCACAGGAAGGAGGCTTTCCTTTTCGTCTTCGTGGTAGGCAGGCTCATTGGCGGCAATGTGGACAAGGAGTTCAAGGTCATTGGCTGGGGCTGGGGAGTGGGAAGCACTGGTGACAATGTACTAGGGACTGTCAGGGATGTTGAGGAAGGGGTACTCTTCCGGGTTGTCAAGGGCAGGCCAGACAAGAGCAGGGGATGGGGGGTACTGGAGTTCAAGGGGACTGAGGGACAATAGGTTGGAAGATGTGGGAGGTGACATTAAGAGAACTTGGGTAGTTCCAAGTATTGTGAGGGCTTTGTAGGACCTCGAGGATGGTGGTAGTGGTGTCCACAACGTTCTGCTGATAGATGTTATCAAGGGCAGACCAGAAGGCAACAGAGATATGGGAGAGGGCGGGGGAGGCGACAACAGTGGACTCAGAAGTGTGGAAAGACACTTAATACTTCAATTAGCTCCACTTAAGAGACTGTTCTAATGTTGGGGACTCACTACTGTTATGATAGTAGCAAGGCAACAATGATGTACTTGAGGTGGAGGTAACTGAGAAGTAGACAGAGATGGGCAATGTAGAGGATTGTAAGTGCAAGATATAAGCTGGGAGGCTCAATAGTGGGAGTAGACAAGAGAACAGTCTGAGGACTGTTCACTCAATTTCACAGGTCTTATATACTAATACAGGGTGGTCTGTGTATACATGTTTAGGGCAGGCATATATACTTAAACAGGTGACCCATACTTTAGGGCAGGTACTAATACAGTAGACAGGTGGGCTATGGTGCTGTGCACTAAAGTCTTGTGACTTTGTTGATTGCTCTTTAAACCATTGATTGTTCCCACGGTTTTCCATGTGCCAATCAATAGACTAGGTGCACGTCCGAAGTGTGTCTGGTCATGTGGTTGTGTAGGGGCATGTAATCATGTAAATGACCAATCCCTTGGTAGGTCATGTGATACTTTCCCAGGGTCACGTGCTGGTTGGTCATGTGATGTTCCAGATGTCAAAGTGTCATGTGATCAAACACGTGACAGGTCAGGTGATAGTTTCCCAGGGTTATGTGGTTGAAGACTGATTTGTATCATGTGGCTGTAGCTTGGTTTAGGGGCGGGTTTGGAAGGACTTTGTCTTGGGATTCTTTGATTGCAGGATGTCACAGACTCCATCCTTGACATGGGGAACATCTGACCAATAGCAAACTTCTCATCAAGGAAGAACCGCTTGCACAGTGGTGCGGTGATGGTTACAGTGCTTGTCACAATGCAGACCATCTTGCCACTGCATAGCAGGTGGACTTTTCAATGCTAGGTTATGGGCTCTTCTGGCAAGGCCATGTGGGTACAGGGTGAGTGTAGATGGTCTTGATGTTGATGGCACATGCAAAGAAGACACTGCCAGAGATGAATGGGAATTGTATAACATGTATAAGATACAGAAAAAAGACAAACCTAAGAAGGCATTGAAGGTTGCCATAAGCCAACAGCATAATGTGTTCGAGACCAGAGAGATCAGGAGGCCATTGGAACTAGGGTGTGTCATGGGTGTGGGTAACACCGCAGTATTTTGGTCATGGTTGTGATAGTTATGGTTATGGTATCTGACTCTGCCACACCATGTCAGACTGTCACTGTCACCCGCAGTATATGGTTATCCATGGTATCCACCATACTGTGACAGAATGTCACCATCACCCACGGTATGTGGTTAATTTTCGCTGTTGACAACATTGTCAGCATCATCATTCTTCAGGGTCTTGGAATGAGCAAAGACCCAGATGCCTGCAATTACTTCTGCTTTGAGTGGCATCAAGTTCTGCTGTGAGCCATTTTCCATTTACTTGAAGATATTTGGATACTCATTACCTTGAATAGGTCCAGTTGTTGTCATCTGGTCTGCTCTAGCTTGTCAAGTACCATCAGTTTGACCACCCCCACCCCCACCACAACCTCTACTTCTATGTCATCCTCCACTCTTTCTGCCCTGTCTACATCGGACATACCAACACTGATGATGCAGAAAGATACTGTGCTGGCAACCAGCAATGGTCAACTTGTCTTAGTCGATTTGGTTACCCTCACAAGCCATGTTGCAGCCGCTTTGTCCTCTACTGCAAACAATTTGCTACTTGGTGCCCATTGAACAACATATGTAGCTCATGGATATGGCTTCAATGTGCCACAAACCACTTACATAACTCACTTTTCAAAGTGACATTTTCCCACTTGCATCGTGCAAGACACCAAAGTTTAGGCAGAAAAGAGCAATGCATGGTGAGGGCTTGTACACTCCAGGTGCCAAGGATGGCATCGAGGTTCTCACATGGCAAGAGGTTGAGCACAAGTTTGATAAAATAGGGATTGTCAGTGCATTATAATAACTGTTCAGATCACATGTCCCCATCTTATTTTATTTCTCTTCTTATAGCACAGCTGCACTTCTCTGTGGAAGATGCAAGCCTCTACAAATGCACTGACCCTGAACTTCCTGACCCAGATCACACACAACAGCTGATCATGCTATGTGCCTCACACACACCACTACCTATGTCACATGCAGGGAATGGCCTGTCAGAGAAAAGCATCAAGTTATTGCAAGAAATAAGGGACAACATGATACTTTTACTAGCAGAGTGAAAGCTCAACTTGAATGTGACAGCGACCAATCAACCCAGCTCAGCTGCAAACGGGAATGCAGACTTACAACTGAAGGAACAGAATGTTAATGACCATGTGCAGACAACTTGATTCAAAGACGAAATTCAAATGTGTGTTGTTCCCCCATTTTTTTTGTTCTGCCTTTCCCCGACCAGTGATCAGACAATAGAGCAAAGGCAGAGGATGACGCATGGGATGAGGTGGTGCACTTTTACAACGCTTATCAAGAAATGGTGGTGAGGGGACTGGAACAGCAGCAAAATGCCAATGGCAGGCGTTGAGCTGGCTCAGAACATGACTTGCAAGTATCAGAGTTGCCAAAGACTTTCCAGGATGCAAACAAGCTTGCATTGAGAGTCTTGGCAAGAACTCTACAGGCAAGCACAATCCTTACCACCAACAATGGAGCGAGCTTCATCATTAGGTGCATCCATATTCCCAGATGTTTGCCCTCTTTATTGTGATACTAATGCCTTGCATACACAGATGGAAGAACTCTATGCACTTGTGAATACCACCATTGTAGCTGCCAACATGATAGAAGTCGATCTTGACTGACGTCTTGCGAATCTATCGCTCAACCTCCATGCGCGAACACAGGTAATGACAAGACCAGCCGTGCACACACTCGCACTCTCAACATATCTTCTACAATGGCCTGCGAACCTGTCAGAGGCATGTAACTCTTATTTTGTGCTCTCACACGGATGCGCCAGCAAGTGAGTGGCATATTATGCCTGTAGCTCCTCCAACACCCCAACATCCCAACAGCTGGGAATACTGAGACAAGGGCAACCCACAGAGTATGACAGCAGCCTCCCCACTCACTGTAGGATGACCTCCAATGCGTCTTTGTTCCACTCTACAGGTCATGACAACATGATGGGCCTCTCCCAGAGCAATAGTGGCAGCACATATAATGCTTGTCATGGCCTCTCCCCTATATCTGACCACGACTTTACTGCTGGTGCCACATCACTCCTCTCCTTCACCTGTCCCACAAAGACATCCCCAGCTCTGACAGGTTGATGATATTCATCCACTCAAACAATGCCTCCAGGCCCATCAACATGCCCATTGCCTTCTGCCTGGGCAAAGGACCACATGAGGCCTGCTTGGGCTGCACAGGGGTTGCAGTTAGCAACTAATCCATCGCAGCCCTGGCGAAAGCTAGGTAACTGTGGCCCCTATCTCTCTTCCTTTCCTTGTGTCTGATTCTTGTGTGCTTTGACAACCCTTATCCAATCAACTCCGATGCTTTTGATATCTGACTTGTGCGTTATCCTGCTATCTGTGATATTTGACCATTCAGGTCCATTCTGCGTTACTGTGCTGATTCATGCCTGACAACAAACATGCAACTTCACCTTATGCTTCGCTTCTCAAATGCATCTTATTTGGCATTCTCAACTATTTCGGAATGCAGTTCATATTTTTATTATTATTCAAACTCTCACATGGACTACCCATCTGTGATAAACTTGCTCTCTTTCTGTACACTAACCAATCCCCCCATGCCCCATCCTCATGGGCTGGCAGTCAGCCCCCCTCACCTGACATCCCAACTCTACTGCCATTGCCTCTTCTCTCCATGGGCTTGCAGACATTCTCTCTCAGTCACAACATCCATCATGACTTGCGGTTAACACCCCAGCAATGCGTTTGACCTCATCCACACCCTCTACCAACTCGATTCACCGCGTTACCAGCACTCTCACACTGCAGATCTATCAAGTCAAGATAGCTATGTACTACAATCTATAGAGTGCTTCTATAAGTATGTCAGCCCCTTTTTCTTCTGATTATCTATCACCTTCACCAGCAGGTCCTTCACCTTGCCCCCTCTCTCACACTCTTCTGCACCCCTTGCTGTCTTGTCATCGTTGTATATCTCAACTGTCCACATCCCCCTTATCTGACAAGGGACCGACAGAAGCAAAACGGTACTGTGTACTCAAACTCAAGGGTGGCACCATTATTGTCAGTTGAGCTGCCTTCAAGGGACAGAGCCCTCTCATGGCAATTCCACCGGTTTGCACCACCCTCTGGTGGCAGCATATCGAGCTCTTGCTTGCCCCTCTTGCAGGGGCATAATCTCTGGCAAGCATCATGGCAACCTAGCCACACACAAGACCAACAATATCAAACCATGCAAGTGCTGCCAAGGAGGGTAAAAAACATTCACATTGCATAGTGTGCAGTTGGCTTAGCTCATGGGATTTTCAGACACTAGCTAATACAGTAGAACTACCCATAGTAGTAGAAATTGTGTAGCAGCAATAAATTTTTTACTGTGGGTACTGATAGTACTGCAGTTAAAATGCAACACCGTATTATTGTATGGTTAGGGTGGGATACCATATATGTTATATACAGTTTTATACCCATTTCCTCAACAGGTACAGTGTCAGCAGTCATGGGTGCGGTTATGAAGATGGGTACCCATGGTATACCTGTGATACACCCTAATTGGAACTACAGCACAGATAATTAGCGACAACTTGTGGAGAAGTGTTAGACAACATAAAAACACTGACTAGTGCCATATAGCAAAGGTGATAGAGGGTGTGACAACTACAAGGGGACAAAGAGTGCAAAGACTACAAGGCAATAAAGGGCGCAAGACTACAAGGCAATGAAGAGCACAAAGACCACAAGGCAATAAAGGGTACAAAGGCCATGAGGCAAGGACAGAAAACAAGGTGATGAGGGGCACAGAGACCACAAGCAGCATTGTGCTCAAGACAAATAGAACGATTTGCCACAGTAGAAGGTGAAAAAGAAGAAAGATAGCATGAAGCTTGAAAAGCTGCAGAACAATATCTGTGAGAAATGGTATCTGCATGGTCAGAAGGAGAAGACTTAGCAGCAAATACAGCACTCAAGAAGGTGACAAGGGTATAAAGATGATGGGACATGGAGGGACATGAAGGTGACAAGACAACATGGGCCAGAGAAGCTGCTGAACACAAACTATAAGAAATATGATCTGCACAGATAGAATGAGGAAACTCAGCAGTAAACACAGTGCTCAATGATGATATCAGATCCAAGTTGTTGAGTGACCTGATTAGGGTGTATGCCCAACTCATCAATGCAGCAAAGGGGCAGATAGATTGGCATGATATGTGTGTTGTATGAGCGACCTTGGGATGTTGATGGTGTCGTTAGCAAAAATGTCAGGGAGAAAAAAAATAAAATATAGGAAACCTGTGGATACTGCAAGCTGGTGATGGTGTGTCGCAGTGCAGCAGAGTCCAACACTGCACCCAAAACCATCACACCCATGACCAAGATACTGCAGTGATACCCAAACCCATAACAAACCCTACCTGCAGTCACATGTTGTATGTGCTCAGGCATCCATCAGGATACACCATAACACAGAGATATTGCTTGTAATGAGCAACCAAGTGAATGTATTGTTGTAAGTTCAACTCTCTGCACTTTCTTGTTCACCCTTTGGGTCCAGGCAAGCAATTTTGCCATGGACATACTCCTGGATATTGAACAGTTTAAAGACTAGCACTATGACCACACTGGCAGCCAGCCAGATCAATTCTTGGCTTTGCTGTCGAAGAGGTCACCAGCTTTGGTAAGGGAAGCACTCTCAGCAATGTGGATACATGCAATAGTGAGGGTGTGCCAGTGATGCAGCTATGGATGCATGCCAGTTATTCTGGTGCTTTGGAGGAAGAGGGATTTCTTGGGAATTTGATTTATTGGTTCCAGCCATAACTGCAGGCTGTGTGGTAGTGGTGACAGAGGAATTATTGTGGTGATAGATGAGGGAGTAGGATTTGTATGTGGAAGAGCAGAACAAATAAGATTGGATGAGAGAGATGAGAAATAATAATGTTGCATTTGATGTGTTCTGAGTCAGTGTTTGCGCCAGCAGGGCCCATAACCTTTAAGATTATAGGGAGAGTGCATATGTAGATAGGAGGGAGAACAGATGACATTCTGTGTTGTGCTGCACAGTCTAATATATGTGCAAGTATATGCCTACAGTAAGGCTGTGCTACTATCACTAGGAATGCCCCAACTCTGGGTGCATGCACTTGTTGATCACCAACCCTTGTATCAGGTTGGCACCAGATTGGATCCTAACATATCCCCTGCAGTGGAATCTGAGTGTGTCCATACCATAGCACACTGTCTTAGTGCCAGAAACCTTTACCCCTCAATCCTGAAATGTTGTGTTCATTTACTTATTTCCTAATGCTGAGGTGTCACCTTAGCTCTAATTTTGTGGCAGAACAACATGCCACAAGCCCTCTTGCTTAATTAGGAAGTTGTAGCTTAGTCAGGTTGATATTTGCTGTAGTGGAGCAGATTCTTCCCCTTAGTCTTAATCCCTCCATTGCAGTCCCTTGGTCCTCTGTGACTCAAGGGCCATTTACAGGTCAGATTACAACATGAAAGTGAATGGCAACTTGGTGCATCAAAACATTCAATCAGGGCCTCATGTCAGGCCTTGCACATATGTGGGGTAATACATAGATAATGGCTCACAGTCCAGTCAGTTCCAAATAGGACACATTGTATGGCAGACTGATGGTCCGCACATGTGAGTTTGAAGGGAAGGGATAGATAAGATTGAATAAAGGGGATGGTGGATTGGTGGTTGTTAATCATGTGACTGCTAGCAGGGAGAGAAAAGAGAGAGTATGTGTGTGTGTGTGTGTATGCGGAGGGGATGCAAGAGGGCTCCGTGCAAGCCGCTTGAGCAATGTCAGATGGGTGTGAAGAGTATCTTGAGGCAGATGAAAGCAGAAAAGGGGGGAAACAAGTGCTGTGATTAGGTGGTGCTCTGTCATTCTCTTTGGCTCTGGGCCAGGCAAGAGGGGTTATATACATGTACACTATGTGCAAGGCAGTGTTCTAAGGCAAAAGACAAATAAGGAACATACAAGGAGTCCTCAGTGACTCAATACATGGTATAATATCTCCAGCAAAGTTGCACAAAGGGGTGCTTGGACCTAGTTCACTGTCCTCAAGGTGGCACATAGGTATTGTGCTGGCAATCCAAGCATTGTTGGTGATGAGATTTGATGCATGATGTGTCAGAATATGGAAAGGACAAAGGAAAACAAAGGAATGAATGTCAATTGTGAGGCAGTGGAGGGGCAAGGTGACAAGGTGTGCGTGCGGAGGTGATGCCAATGTGTCGAGGTGGCAGAGGCTGTCACATGGTCAAAAGGGCCGATTCCGAGGCCAGCGTGAGTCCTCACCTTACAACATGCCACCTTATGCCTGTAAATGTAGTGTTTATCTGCACCCCTGCTTGCACTCCCTCCAAGCCCTGATAAATAGCACTGTTTTGTTGTAAATAGGTCCTAATGTCACATTTCAGGGCTTTTTTTGCACACACAGTGTTTTTACAGCCAGGAACACATTTTGTTTCAAATTGTGGTTGGATACATGAATATTTAACATTTTGAAAAAAAGTAGCAAACAAGTTTTATTCTACTTTTAAATGCGATCCTAACGCACTCGGTTTCAGGTGTTTTGGTGGATTTTTGAGGGAGGAGTTGCAGAAACAAAATCTGCGCTTGGTGAGATGTCGGAAATGTCCGACTCGCACTGTAGGCACGTTCTCATTTTCAAGAGCACAGCTCAGGTTTTATCTTCATCTCTCTCTTTCGAACTCTCGCATGGACGATCCGTCTGCGATAAACTATAGTCACTTAACACTCTAAGGAGCAGGTACCGTATGATCCACTCATATCAAAAAATTTATCCTCTAGACATAGAGCATTGGCCTGCGTAGGCGCGATCCAAGAGATGGCGAGTGAGTATATTGTTCCATATGTTAAGTAGGGAGTCACGAAAGCGCAATCACGCGCTTTATAAATCCATCCTTCGAACCTTCCAAAAAAAAACGGTAGAGTAATATATAGGCAACAACAAACATGACCTAGCGTCACAGCAGGCAAGGAAGGTTAGACAAAGTCCGTGGAGTTCACAAAATGTCCAGCTGAAGCACTATCCGCTTGATTCGCGACAAAATAAGGGCTGTCAGCCACGTGAGATTTCATTCTGAGGTGACAACGAACTGGAAAGTGCTTTGCTTTCTTCTCCGTCAAGTTGCCAAATATTACCCAGACCCAGGCTCACAGAGGAAGGGGTGCGATGAACACGTAGAGGACGATCGCCATTTGGGTATAGCTTTGCGCTACCAGTTGAATAAACGGAGACGGGACTGGAAACGTATTCGTCCACCGACAAGTCAGCGGATGCGGTCGATGTGGGTGATAAGGACGGGGACTGCATGATATCTTGCAGACAAGACGGAAGAAAACGACCAGATGCATTATCCATGGGAAGTGGTGCGGGATCCCGGTAGAGCGATGAGATGGGGTGTGTGGATGTCTGGTAAATTGTGTCTTTATAATGGGAACCGAGCTCCAAATTGGACTGGGTACGGTCGCGACTCCGGAAGGCCGATGAACACCCCGTGGGGTATACACATGAGGTCGGGTGGCAATCGTGTGGTCGCTGCATGTGCACGTGTGGGGATTGCGGAAGGTCCATAGAGGCAGTTTGAAGAGGGGAGAGGGACGGGGGCACATTTGCGGTGAGAGCCTCGCGCAGTCGCCTGATGCGATCAGCCTGAACAGCGGCTGGTATCGAGTCACCGTTTCCTTCCGCGTCTTTGCACTTGTACTTTAGAACAGTGCAAACCGTGATACTGTGGCTTCACTCACATGGATAGCACGTCTGGCAGACTTTTCTCCTGCGCCAGTTAAGATAGTTACATTTCTGGCAGACCCAGTCACCTGGTTGGTGCTCTATTGGGCCCTTGTTTCCTGTATTGAGGATGGGAGGATGCTGCGAATGCGAGTTGGCCAAGTTTGGAGAGTAACAGGTGGCTATACGTACAGGGACCCCGACGAGTGTGCTCGGACGTAGCTGGCCCTGCTCAGGAAGAGGCTCATTGTCCGGCCAGAACAGAAAACAAGAGGACAAAGGGTCAGAAGACACGTCCTGCACTCGCCCGCCGACGCTGAAAGCGCGACCGGATGGTGTGAGAATATGTGGAACCCTGTGAGAAAGCGATGCGGGCATTTGGGTTTCGAAGGCCCCTGCAAAGCGAGGTGATGGAACCTGTGCCGGGCTGATAGTACCGAGAGAAGTCCTACGGGTTAAGGGGACGTGTGAAGTGGAAGGACGTGGGTGACCGCAACCGATGCAAGTGAAGTTGCGTCTGGGAGGGAAGACATGATTAGACCGTTGCGGAAATAGGGGGGGGGAGTAACGTTGAAACCCAGATAGGGGCAATCTGGATGTGATCTGAACTCACCCAAAATTGTGGGCAGCGCAGTTGGTGGAGGGACACCTTTGAAATGGTTCCGATTATCAGATGCGGCGACACAAAAGGGAAAAGTGAGAATTGTCAACGAAATGGTCGGGCATCAAAACGGAATAGACCTACATCCAGTCACCCATACGAAACACATTCCTGGGATTGGGGGGGTTGCTCGAAAGAGTGAAACCGGGAGTAGGGGAGTTATTTTGTACAGAGTCAGGTGAGTCACGCGACAGAGAACAAGAGAGCCAAAGGGATTCCATCTGTCTGGAAATCAAATCGCAAGAGGAGGAGAGACTGTTAGTTGGTATTGGTGCCTCTATGGACATTGCGGGACCTGTCTATGGGCGTGTGAGTTGGACGTGGCGCGTAAAGAAAGGGTGTCAAATACCACAGGATGAAGCTGGATTTTCTGCAGGCTATGCAATGGCTCCAAGTCAGACTCAAGGGCGGTTGAAACTGAAACACGGGCGCCGAATAAAGCAATTGCGAAACGGGCCTGTAAAAGTCGGGGAAGGTGATATTGTCAACACTCGGTTGTATTTATACAAGTCGCAATGGAAGAATGAGATGAAAACATCAAAGAACAAGAATACAGATAAGGTATTGAAGAATAGGAATGTATAGAAGAACTGTGTCGTCTCGCCTGTGGCGGAGGCGAACGCCGCGGACGGGCACACATGGCCTTTGTCCAATTCGATTGACGTGATTGTGGCTGTGCACCAATTAACGCACCTCTTCGTGTGTGGCGAAGACCGCCCAAACGCCGTCAACGGGGACGCCACCTGCATGTTCAGGTCTGCGAGTCCAAAGCGACTTGGGAATGGGAACGACCTGTGGAGACGCGATAAACTGAAAACGGTTCTGCAAACGCGGAACAGTGACGTACACTTTTGTTCACCTGCGAGGTGTTGATGAAGAGGTCTCGGAGGAAAACAGACGGCAGAGGTGGAAGGTTATAGAACTAGAACTACCGTTAAGTCAAGGGTACATGGCGAGCGAGGGTAACTTGCTTTCAAAACCCGTGAACGGCTAGTAATGAAGGCCAAATCACGATCAGAGCCTGCGTCGAGAGGTATGTCGAGAGGCCTGCGCTGGGGGACCCCACCCGCATCTACGACAGGAAGAGTACATAAGTGGCGCAGTCAACGGATGGCGATGACCGGCATACAAGCGATGTGAGGCATTGGGAACGTCTTGTCAGAAGATAAGTTGAACTTTGTGCCAGAGAGACCGCTAGGTGGAAAGACTGTGATCATGGCAGGGGAAGACGAGGGTCGAGGATTTGATAAGGGCGCCAAGCGCGAGAGGGAGTGTTGGAGGTTGGAGACAGGGAGTGTGGCGACAGTCATTGATCTTTGGGTGTGCGGGGAGAACGAGTCGAGTCGAGAGAGGCGAGCGAACGAACGAGCGAGCCTTCTTTAGGTTGGGAGCGGGCCTCTGAAACAAGGAATCGCAAGGGCGAAAAAGGGAAGGGAACGAAACGTGAGAAGAGTCTAGAAATTGGGAGAAAAGGAAATAAAAGAAATAAAAAAAAGAGAGCGAACGATCGTCGTTGGACAAGAGCCAGCGAACAGTTGTTGGCAACTCTGCTTGGTTCGTTCGATGCACGCTCTCTACCCTGACAGCTACCGGGCGAAAACCGAAACCTGTCTGTGATAAGCGCGATACGCGATACCGTACCGCCTGCTTTTTTCCCCCAGGCGCCGAACTGGGGGGCCAAACACATATCTGTCGTCAAGCGTGAAAAAAACTTGCCTTATTCCCAGCGTTTCGTCATGGGTCCCCAAAAGTGCATGTCCCCGCGCCAGTCAGGTTGATGATGATGGAATGAAATGATGTCTAGTGGGGGATATCATTTCCCAAGCGGAAGAAGCATGGCATTCGAGTGGGCTTCCCCAACCAATCTCCGTGTGCGAGAGTAAGCTGAAGCTTGGAGACATGACCATGAAAGGACATGAAAAACCTATAAACAGTCGTCGTGGAAAGGTGACGGGTGACGGCAATTGTTTGGCACCGGGTCAAGTTCAGTCGAAGATCCCACGTGAGATCAGTCACCAGATTGAGTGTGTTAATATCACCAGATCCGGTTACAAAATATCCCTCGTGAGCTCTTCCTCCACCCACGCACGGATTAATCGACCCCCTTCACCGCTCCCCTCAGATCTCAGGGTGTTCCCACTTATTTTGATAGTCACACCCACACCCACACTGCCAGTTCGTCCCCCCTACCTCCTTAGCCAATTTGACAGGTATTGTTCCCGGCGCCGTTGGGCGCCCACTTTGCTCCGAGGCGCTCGATATACAGTACCGCCGCATATTATCCCGCGGCGAACGGTGATCATGCGTTCACTCTCAGCCCAGCCCGGGACTTCCGAAAGGCATTCTCTCCCACACCGACGATCGACCCCCGGTCCTAATCAACTTTTTTGCCTATCATACCGTGTTCTAAACAACGGTTACCATATCCAGTGTATCCAACGAACGAACGACAAGTCCTGTTTATTTTCGCCCGGGACAGAATCGGCCAACCCCGGACACTCTCCCAACTCGGTGATGTGGCACCCGCGGAATGATTCCGTGATTCATATGTTTAAATTTTAGACCGCCCTATCTACCCTAGGCTGCTTCATTTTCTCACCGTCTTGTCAAGTCGTCAGGGCTACCACAGGCTTCCCATCAACTTCTTCTGCTGACTATTTTTTATGAGACAAACCCAAAACGAGAGTGATGCACAAAAATGAAAGGCGAGATGGACGCGAGTGATTGTGTGCGAATAGAATAATGATAATGGTTTATAACGACATCCAAATCTCGTACTTGGGCTCCCAAAGTTGATACCCCGTGTGGAGGTCCCACAACCCTCACATGGAGGTAGCTTCGCTCGCCGGCACCGTACTTCCTAAACCAGACCCGTCTACGACTCGTCGGAGCGCATCACCCTTCAGCGGTCGCACGAGACGTGCCCCGTCCAGAAAGTCCGCATAATGCTTCCATGCAACGGCCCCACGAGCCGACGAACCAGCACGCAAGGTCGCCAGTCCCCCAATGACGAACAACCCTCGCCTAGCCCTCGTTAGCCCCACGTTCAGCCGGCGGCGGTCGGCGAGAAAGCCGAGGGCACCAGCCGCATTGTTCCTCACCGTCGAAAACAACACGACCTCCTTTTGCCTGCCTTCAAACCCATTCACGGTTTTGACTTCGATCTGGGCGAGCTCCTCGGCTCGGTTGCCCAGAGCGTTACGGAACCGGTCTCTGTAGTCGGGGTCGACGTTTAGCAAATAGTTCAGTAGCGAGATCTGAGCGATGTATGGGGAGATAATGCCGATATCGTCCCCGCGGAGGTCCTGTGGATTGAATTCAGAACACGCATAGTTCGGAAGGCAGAAAGCTAAATTCTACCTCGTTTTGTCGTAACAAATCTTCCAGGACGGCACACACGATGGCTGCGTCGGTCACATTAATCTTGCTGCGATCCTTGGTTGCCTCGAGACCATCGTGATCCAAGAAGACGACTGAGGGTCTGCCACCGGTCGCCGCATTGATCACGAGGTGCTCAGACACTGGAGGCTGTAGCCGGGCAAGCACGTTTCCTCCCGAATCAACGGTCCCGTCTTTCAATGATTTTGCGTAGAATTCTGAGGAAGGGAAGCGCGAGATTTCGGGGTGCATCCGATATTGCATGTCAAGCATGATTGAAGGTACAACTGGCAGACGCCGCGTTGAGACGGGAATCGTGAATACACACACATGAGACATACCGCCTTCCTCCGTGAGACGTTCGAATAGGCTGATATTCAAACCACGGATCTGGGCTTCGCGACTTCTGATCACGGGTGGCAGCTGCTTGTGATCGCCGATCAAAACCACATGTTGGGACTGTCAACCGAACAAGGAGATTAATAATGGTCAACATGCCACGCGTGCTCGACAAGGTTCGCCACGTACGCCTTTCATCAACGGGATCAGCGACGCTGGTTCGGTGGCCATAGATGCCTCGTCAAGGAAGACCACTGGGAAATCAATGTTTCTCAGTTCTGAAGATGCTGCGCCGATGCACGTGGTGCAGATCTAAAAAGTACGAAGCCGCATCAACGAAAATGGGAAATGGAGATCAATGTGCGAACCCACCACATCGACCTGCTTTAGGACGTCGGTAATCATCACTTGACGTAGCTTGAAGAGCCTCGCTTTGACCGCCCAGAACTGACGGTCGACGTTTGCCATAATGCGCAAGCTGACTAGGCGCTTCGGTTGATTCTTCGCTTCCTCGATGGTTTTCTCCAGCAGTCGCGTTTTCTCCTGCAATTTCGCTTCTTCGCGGACAAGACGCTCCAGATCACACCGTCGTGGATGTTTCTCAAGGTAGGACTCCAATACGTAGTCCTTAAGAGCCGGCCGAACCTTGGCACCAATACCCACGCGCAACGGCTTTAGGCCTCGCGCAACGAGGCCTTCGACGATATGGTCAAGCGCCATATTCGTATACGTACAGACGAGTATGGGCACGGAGACTTCGAAATCGGCCTGTTAGTGCGATTTATGCCCGAAAATGCGCGACGTAATTTGCGTGAGACCCACCTTTAAGAGCCGGACAGCCTCGATGATAGTTTTGCTCTTTCCGGTCCCAGGGGGCTACAGAGAATGACGGTCGCTCAATTAGACGAACAAAACAAAAAGTATCTGTCCTTACACCGTGAACGAGGGTGACTCGCTCGCCGACCATCATGGCAATTGCCCGTATTTGTGTTGCGTTTAAACCGCGCAGTTCTGGGTCACCCTCCACACGCACTGGGTTGACGCGCGAGTACCTCCGTGCCCAGCTCTGGATTCGCATATCGTCTCGGAATATGCCCCCATTCTCAGCCCCGATCTGTGCAGGGTGGTCCAACGTCTCATGTGCAGCATAGGACGCGTCATCTGCTGCCTGAAATGGCTTGGGTTCATAAACACTGCCGGACGGCGAAAATGAACGGAGGATGAAGTCGCGCATATGCGTCCCCAGAAGAATAAGTTCGCCATCGGGGTTTGAGTTATCTTCTTCGAGAATCCTTGGGTCTTGATGCATCTGCGTGACAGCGTGGCACATTCGCTCATAGGCGATATTCGACTGCCCAAGATCCAACCTTGGGAATTGTGAATAGCACGCTCATGTAGGATTGGATACGGCCTACCTCCACGGCTGACCCTCGAGTTCGAATAGTTTTTGAAACGACACTCGTAACTGAGTGCCAGTGCGCGAAAGCACCCGACCTGGTATGGGCTTTTCTCGGAGAGGGTCCACTCGTGTGACGAGAACAGTTGTGCCACCTCTGGAAGGCGCATGCGTCAGACACGCTATTATCACATCATCCCGAAACACTCACTCAAACTTGTTATCCGGGAGTGCGACCCCAGGCCCAAGGCCAAAAGCCGCGACATTGCCAAACTTCGGGTCCAACCAAAACCCCGACATGCCGGTGATGCAGTAACCCTCATCACACAGCCGCTTGACAGGCCACTTTGCTAGTCTTTCGCGCATTTCCTTCTCCTCCTCAGCTTGCTCGAGCTCTAGCAAGGGTAGAAATCTGAAAGGGAAAAGGTGTTATGATGACCCCCAGGATGGGATACAAGGACCCACCTATCCTCGTATGCCTTCGCCTCTTGATGGAAACGCCCCCCAGGTCTGATCTCGGGTTGTTGTGGCATCAAGCGCTTGACGTGCACCTCTGCGCCCTTCCCATCGCGCGAAATTTCGTGTGTATTGCCTCGAGGTGCACGCGATGTGGCTCTGCGTCGCCAGTCGAATCGCGGGGAAAGGCCAGGTGCAGATGATCGGAGTGGTGATGCTGCCCTGAGGGCTTCATCATGAACGATGCTCACTCCGTTCGAAGGCTCCGAAAGACCTTGTCGCGGTAATGAAAACATGTGCTCTAATGCTTCATCCTCCCACGAGTGATCATACGTGGCGTCCCCCATCGCTGAGTCAGTTGCCAGCCATCGACGGTGAGAAGGCCATCCGTATTTCGTTACAGTGTTCTGAGAGAGTGACGAAGCTGAAAATCTGCATGACGAATACGCTCTCTGCAACATCACGCCGTGAAGACCATTTGTTCTTGGCCGGTGAAAGGGCACAGTTTTGACGCGTGGGGACGCTCGAAGAAGCTTTCCAGAATTGCGAAATACGAAACGAACGTCGACCCAGAATCGCGTAGCCAGATTGAGTGTTATGTGCAGTAGTAGTACACAATGTTGAACACCGTGACCGCGATTTTCTCCTGTCTTACGTTATACGTCTTACGTACAAGAGTGATGGCTTGCGACAAAAGCATGACATTCTCCCATAAAAGGAAAGTGAAACCCAATCAACCCTCCATGGCAACCGACAGCTCTACTACTGTACCTCGTGTCCAACAACGCTGAAGCAGGTGACACTACACCACCACTCCAAACTCCTACATAGTACAAAGGATTACAATGGATCCAACGCCTATAATCGCACCACTCGCGACGTAGACAATCGTCTCTCCGAGGTTCAACTTTTTGCCTGTTGGCCCATTCCAGCCAGGCGGGAGTGTGAGGGCAACCTGGGTGGCTGGGACAGTAACATTCGTGGGGGGTGCTAGACAAGCCGCGACATAGGCTAGATGTATAGTCAGCGTTGATATCCCGAAGCGTACAGAGCATCAACGCACCTGCAAGTGCAGGGGTAGATCCCGCTCTGGGGTCCGGCATCTGGCGATTCTCTTGAATGATGGTCGTAAAGTAGCATTGTTGACAAGCGGTGATGGCAGTGACCGTAGCATTTTTGCACAGACAGGCATCATCCCCATCACAATCCTTCAGGAATTGCATCAGTGTTGGAAAATTTGTTTTACGAGCTTCGGCCAATCTTACCTGGACGGCTTTGTTCGCGGGGTCGCAACTGGTTTGACACTAGCGAAACTTTTTCAGCAGGGACAAAAGTCAAGCAAGTTCAGTATGTCGCACCTTAGTAGTAAGATCGTTATCCTGCACCGTCAAGAACTTGTCCGCCGTGACGTTGCCTACAGAACCACCGATGACAATGTTGAGGGCCAAGGCTGCTTGGGTGAAACACATGGTCAGAACACCTCGTGGCGCAGCGCGCGGCCAGTGGATCATACCTTGACCAGCAAGCAATACGAAGAAGCTGAAGATAGTGAGGAGGCGCATTTGGTAGGAGGGTGAAAGGGAGTGGGGGGAAATGCACCAGGCAGACCTCGCAGAGGATTGTAACAAGTCAAGGGAATGAAGAAGGCTTCCAAGGCGATGCAGCTTGATTGGCTATTGGCCACTGTCTCACGGTCACATGAATCTAAACCTCATCCACAAGACACCCACATGTGCAGCCCGTCACCGAAATACTGCCGCAACGTCGAAGTTCTCCCTGTTCAAGCTCGTGTCTGTCGGGCACACTTGGCAGTTATCACGGGTAGCAAGTCAGAAACAGACTGGGGTCTTTCTCCGTGTATTTCATACACTCTTCCTAGATATGCTTCCAGCGGGCCTTTCTGATGGCTACCATCCCACGCGGTCTTCATCGCGGTCTAGCATACCTAGGTCTATCCGTGGCGAAGCACGTAACCATCTCAGACGAGAAGACAGGCGAATCCCTGTAGAACCCCCTACACAGGCGCGCAATACGAGAACTAGGATATGGCCGTCAGCCGCCAGAACGTTTCTTCAGCGAACTCTAGCACGCTTATTGCGACAACCCAAGCAGACATCACAACGTGGCTTGGTCTCCCCGCCGAGAAGGCCACTTACTCTGGATATAGGACCACTGTCAGAACCGTCAGATACTTCTCCCCGTCTTTCTGGGCGCAACCGCTTCGCATCTTTGGCTCCCTTAGTCCTCCAACGCACTGATGACGTCGCTTTCTCGCCCTCCTCCTTCTTCCGAAGAGTTGAAGAGATCCGGGCTCTAGATTCAGGCTTGGACGATCCGCTTGTACCTTCACAACTCTTACCTCCGCGTCGACCCCCTTCTGGTCCTCACCGCCGGCCGCCACCACCTATCGACGAAGCCTCTGATCAGCCAATGCCGCACACGTCTTCTTCGCTATCGCGGAATCCCACCCTATCTCAGACGACGCTCCGGAAACGATCACCTAAAGCCAAGTTGCGCTCAGTGCTGGAACTGCAGGCTTTGGCTATGGAGCTCGACAAACTGGACCCTTTACTTGTTAACTCACCACCACCACCGCTCGCACCACACTGCCTACAGAACTCTCCAAGTATCAAATCCCTCCGTCCTCGCTCTCGTCTCTGGTCAACCTCTCCCCTGGCAGCCCGGAATCCTAGCCGTGATCCGCTCGCTGAATTACTGGCAGTTGCTGACGAACTAAAGACGATGAAGAACCTTGACAGTGACGACATCCTTTACATGACCGATGCCCCACCTCTCCCACCGACCCTGCACGCTTTCCTTGACGCGCCTGGTACTTCGTTGCGTATTCTCGAGATGGACGTACATAGGGAGGACGAAACATTTCTTGGCGTTCCGATCCCTTGCATCGTCGTGACATCCGACGGGGACTCTTTACATAAGGAGAAATTGGAAATCCATGATCCGCCTCTATCGCCGTCCGAAGACCTGCTTGCGCCACCCCCTGCGACTTACAGAGGACGTGTGGAAACCGATCAGCCGCCCGTCATCCCCGATGGTGACAGTGAGCGCTCTCCGTCTCCTCCCCTGTCTCCATCTCCTCCCCTGCCCTCATGCGAGGACACGGCGGACGGGGATGAAGAGACGGGAGGCTCTCTGTCTCCGCCCTGCTACTGCCCGGCGTGCGCTTTGGGTGATGGGAACCTTTCCTGGGAAGTCGTCAGCATGACACGCTCCCTGGAGCCAAGTAGCCAGTGCACAAAGCCGGGCCTGCCCACCGCCCCGAAGCCAACGCCACTTCTGCGGCGGCGCGAACGCTCGTTGCTCCGACGAATGCTTGGTGGTGGCGATGGATGCAACTCACCGCTAGTGGAGAGAGACACGTCGGGGTGCATCCCCTCTAAGCGGAAACGGAAGCGTATCCCCAAGGACGCAATTGGGTCACCGCGTCCACTGTCGTCAGCGGGTCAGATACCATAATTATCACCATGGGCCTCTCTGGCCTGCGGTGAATGGCCCTTTAGTCTCTTTCTTCGTCGGTGTCTGCTCAGTCTGCATCGGTTAAACAGCCTCGCATCAGAAACGTTTAAGGAGTGGCGTGGATATTATTGGCGTAGTTAATGGTACAACAATACCAGTAGGTCTCGAAGAGAAAGTCGCGGGTATGTCTGATACAACAACACCAGTGAACCCAAAGTTATTCGAAGTAAAAAAGTCGAGGGTATACCTGATACAACACTAGTAATCCCAATTTACTTGAAGTAGAAAGTCACGGGTATGCCTGATACACAACACAACACCAAGCACTCTCACCGAGGAACATGGGTGAGATATGCGAACATGGCCGCAACAATACATGCAAAAGCGATTGAACCGGACAATGCTTGCCTCAGCGGGAGTGCATCAGAGGATGATCCTGATCCTGCAGAAGTCGCGCCCTTCTTGTTCTGGAAGCCGTAATCACCGTTCGAATTTGCAAGTACAGAGGGGTCGATGTACACCGTGTTACGAGTGCGCGTCATTGCAGTTGTGGGAAAAGTATGAATGTCACCCGACACGGCTGACAATGCAGAGTCCGTGAGGAAGACGAGCGCAAACGATGGCGCTGGGACCTTGACCGCGCACGTGTTGTCCGTATTGCAGTTGACCGTCTGAACGTCAGGGGTACCCTGGAGACGGCCATCTGATTGGAAGTGGTCCCCGAATGTCTGCCGGATGGTCAGTGGCGAACGGGATATAACCTAAATGCGTACCTGGTTACCCCACGTGAAGGCGCCTTTGGAAGAGACCGAGGGAGCCTGTAGGTACCTGCCAAGCAAGGGAAATGAGTTGATAATTTGTTACCCAGGGAAGATAAAGATAGCGTACTTGACTTGCACAGATGGGGGCGTTGCTCCAGGCTGACCCGTCGGGCCACCTCCAACAGCAAACGTTACAGTATAGTCATTCGCGCCCGACGGGTCTGTGACAAAGTTGAAGAGCGCAAGCTTCGTCGGCGTGCCATTTTCGTAGATGGCGTAAATTGGGGTGAACTGATTCTGGGTGAGATCGAGCACCTGGGACACATTGCTAGGGCCGAGAAGTTCGGCCATGGCAAGCGCGGCATAGTAAACCGGACCGATAGTCCACTGATGGAACGACGATTGATTCGTAGGGGGTGGCGTGAAAGGGTTATAATATGCGCTCTGTCCACCTACATGGAAGAGGGCAGTTGAGAAGTTGTTGTATGCCAAAGTAAGGCTCCAGTCAAGTGCCCACAATGCGGCACCGAAGGAATCGCTGATACCAGGGAAACCCGAACAAGAGGCGGTGTTTGTCTCGAACATTAGTAAGGGTTTGTTGTTGGCTACCGCGAATTGGCTAGAGTTGACATAGCTAGTTATGAGGTTGAGGGAGGCGTTGTGCGTGAGATAAGACGGGAACACATCTTGAGGGTTGATGACGTTGCCAGTACCATACTTCACAGCGCAGTTATTATTCGGATACCTAAGTGAGGAACGATGAGTTTGTCATCGACGGGGGATAAGTAAATTGAGACATACCGCTCCACGGCGAGACCGTACAAACTGTCCGTGTACGTCGATACGATCCCAGTATTCCAGACGTCCTCGGGAGTCCATACTGTGGCAGAGATACTTGGAATGATAAAGAGTCCATTCTTTCTCGTGATCATAGGGTCGGCCGCCACTTGGTTGACGAGCAAGCCAATGTCACCCATGTAGTTTAATGGACCGTAACCCTGAGATGCACCGTTAGACAACCGAATGGATAGCCCCGACGGTTACTTACCGGAGGCCTGTGACTGCGGGGTGGATGAGCATAGAGGTCCGGTTCATTGCCCGCCTGAAAAGCAATGAGATTATCACCAAGGATCTGTAGACCATAATCGACTACGCCGAGTTCAAAGGGGGTGGAATTGAAAAATGGAACGCCTAACATGAGGGTTGAGTGCAGAACAGGGAAAGAGGTGCTGGTGCTCACCAAGGTACCAGCGTGTGGAAGTTAGGGCAGATATATTCCCCATGAGGTTAAGTAGATCTGGAGTGTATGCGAGTGGCGGTGTGTCTGTGGGATTGAACACGTTCGACTTGTCCTTGGACAGGATCGTGCCGTTGGGAAGGCTTGAGACGAGCTCAGCGCTCTCCTGGGAGTTACCTCCGACCCGGACCTGGACCCAGCCAACACGGGCTTTGATGTTCGCCATCAGGTTGAGGAACGGGACCTGAACAAGGGAGCTGTTCTTTCCGACTGCAGAGACAAAACCAGAGTCGGCGGGAAGAAGACACGAAGGAGAAGAAAGTACATACGGATGTGCGTTACTACGGACATTTCGATAGAGAAGCCAAGGAAAGCGCCCGTGTGGGGAATGGACAAGCCATTCATACCGCCACTGAATAACTGCACAAATTGATTCGAGGGGACAGGAGGAACTGGAGGAGGGGGTGGTTGAAGGATTGTGGGGTCATACGCAGCAGAGCCAGTATAGGTGGCGGCGGCAGCTGTACCAGTCAGCGTCGAAGTAGTACCAGCATTGGTACTTCCACCAAATATGACTTGCTGGTGTGGTTGGTATACAGTATACTGGGCAGAGGTGAGCCCAATGATTGATACAAGCAGAGAAAGGACCGGAAGGATATGCATGACAAGGAAGGGTACCAGGGCGATGCCTGGGACTGGCAAAGACGAGTGACTGAGACCAAGATGATGGAAGAAAAAAAAAAGAGTGATGAGTGCGGCCGCCCGCGCAGTCCGTAACGATAGAGCAAATCATTTGCGATTCAAAGACAAGACAAAAGAGGACTAAACCAGGGGATGGTCAATGATCAGCTGATCGAGCCCTTGGCATACTTGGCATTGGCAATTCCAAAATGGAGAGTGTGGGTCAAAGCGTTTCAAGAGGTGAGGTGAGACGATTACAATGAACGTTGGGACAAATATACAGTGGTAAAGTATGCTACAGCATGACTATGGTCCGTATCATATGGTCCGCTCTATCTAGTGAGCGCGATGCCTGCGCGCTGCTTGCGGCCGTGTCGGAAAAATGAGCGAATTCGAGAGGTGAAAAGGGTGGATTTGCTTCTGTCAAAACAAATCCTCATCAGTCAAGAATCCACACGACACCACACAGTAATGTGACGCACATCTCCCACACCGACACTGTATCATGCGATGACGCAGTAGCCATAAGGGGTGCCATTCTCGGGCTCGTGTTGGCTGTCGATGGGCGAGTCCACGTCCGGCGTGGAATTCACATGTTCCTCAGATAGACCCGAGGCGAGAAACGTTGCGAAGTTATCCAGTGAGTTGAAAAAGTCCATGTCGGTGGTGGGAGGCGTAATGGTTTCGTGGGGTTTTGACTGCAAATTCACAATATGGCAAGGGGTATTTATAGGGCAGCTTTCGACCGAGTCACCATGCCCGCCGTGAAGCCTTCTGGCAGGACCGCGCGGTTAAGGACAAAAGAAAAAAAAAGGCTTTTTTGTGGTTGCGCGCAAATTTCTTCATTGTTGACACCACACAATAAGGCAAAGGCGCAGCAAAGTCGAATCATGTGGAAATCGGCCAACGCGGGTGGGTTTTGCTGACTAAGCACATGTTCGTCCCGCGTGCGCGCTACGCGTTTATTCGACACCTCTACATCCCTCTATCCCGAGGCTCTGCAGCCTATCTGAGTCGCCGTCGCGTCTGACGTGAAGACTTTGACGAAACGTCTTGTTTCTGTCTACTCCATGGAATCCCTAACACGTCTTCGCTCTGCCCTCCTTAGCGCGTTGGAAGCGCAAAATGCCATAGACGAACAAGAACTGTTTGATCTACTCGTCCTACACCGGCGCAACCTAGTCAATTTGTTTGACACAAAACCTCCCAGTGAAGATGAGAGGAAAGAATTACAGAGTGGCGCGTAATTCACCCTCTTTCCGAGTGCGCAAACTAATGCTTCTATACCAGGAAAATGCACTGTAGACGGTCGGCAAATGTCCGTCAATAACGATTTCTCCACCCAAGTCATCTATCTCGCCCAAGTCCTTGGGTGTTCCGAGCGTTACATTGCTGGTATCATGCAACATGTCATCTCTAACAACCCAAACTTCAGTCCCGTGAATATCTTGGAGGAGGTTGTCCTAGAGCACCATCGAAGACGACGTGATCTTGCAGACTGTATCCGGTTCCTTCTCGAGGCGGCAGAAGTAGCTGGATCTCCCGGGACAACCTCTCTCCATGCTCGTCTGGAACTGTTTGTGAAGCAGCAACTTATACCAGCAAAGGAGGGCGCTGATAGCGTCGTATTTGGAGAGAAGGGTTTGGGTTGGAAGGTGTTACTCGAGCTTGAAGCCCTCGATCGCACAATATCGCTTGCGCTGGCGGCGAAGCAGAACGCTGGGAGTAATACAACCTTGCAAGGTCTGTTTCCTTCATCCTTTCCACTCACTTGTCATTGCGTACTTTTTCTGATTCATCTGTTTTCTCAGGCGCAACCATAAACCTAGGATCCGACGTACATTCGATGCGTGTTGAATCACTGACCCAAGAGCGCCGCGCTCTCGCCACCATCCTTTTTCTTATAGCTCGTCTGGGCTACTTATCTCCTCACGAAGTCGACAAATTGGTACCCTGGTTACAAGAGAATCCACGACACCCCATCTCATATTACGTTCTTTGTTCCTTGCTCGCCGCCTTTGACCTTGTCGATCCCCAAACCCCAGGGGGAGCGCTGAGGCAAAATCTCGCCACCTTCACCTCCACTCTCAATCTCATGAAGAGAAAGTTGGACCCAACAGAAGACTGGAAGGAAGCTGGCATTAAGGCTACTCTCCAACTGAAGTGGACCCTCTTCTTAACAGAAGCTCGGCACCGCGATCCCTCTCTCGAGCACAAGGACGGGTTTAGGACAGAGGAATTAGAGACGAACATATGGAATGCTGTACAAGGCAACGCCTTCACTTTTCTCGCCAGTTCTGTGGCAAAGCTTCGCAAGAGGGAAGGGACCCTTCCATCAGGCTCCTATGCTAGCTCCGTCATCCGGTTCAGCGAGGTGGACCAGCTACAAGCGCTTCCGGCGGACGATTTCAAACCAGCAGTGTTCCAGTGTTTCGAGATACTTGTGAGAGCTCTTATCTCTTACGCCTCTTCAGAACTGCGCAAAATCAAGCAGCGACAAGAGGATATCATCCTTGCAAACACACGTCAGGACAGATCCCGGCACTTCCGCTCCTCTGCCCCTCGTTCAGAACCGGACAAGTCCATGCATGCACCCCGTAACGACATTGCGATGCTCTTTTCCTTTATTGGCGTGCTTTTTTCCGCTCTGCCTGCCGAGCGTGCGCTTCAGTTCTGGGGCTCAGCCCCCTCCGAGTCACAGCGACCCAGCTGGCTGGAAATCGTAGAGGCGCAAGCAGGGAAACTGCCGGCATTCCTACAGTGGGCTGTGTGGTCAACAAACCTGCGAGATTTGGACATGTCGATTGCGCTATACGACATGCTTGTTGGGTTAGCCAAGGGTCATCAGTGCAGTGACTTGGCATACAACTTCTTAGCGCGAAGTAATGGGGAGGTCATCCCGGGAAGTGTACTGCCAACCTCAAGCTCGAGTGGTGCGGCTGCCCCTTGGACTACAATTTTTGGCATTCTTGACTCGTGGGCGGTGGCATCGAGCCACGCACGATCTCAGCAAACCGGGCCATCGCACTCCGGATTCATGTCTTCCCACCAAGCTCACCACCACGCGCAACAGGCCACCCTCAGTCAGAAGGACGTCTGGCTCGGACAATGTTTCCTGCGTCTTCTTGCCACCGTCGCCAAGTATTCCGTGTCTGCGCGACTGGCGATCAGTGGACACGCGCACTTGCGCGCAATCCCCACTCTCGTCTCTCTCATCCCTGTCGGCGTACCCTTGGAGCTTAAAGGTGCCGTGTTCTCCGCACTGGCGGCATTTTGCGAGGCAGGCGCCGGCCCACCGGGGGTCGAGATATGCCGCGCAGTGTGGCTGCTCATGGAAAGGCTCGAAGTCATCAATGTACGCGGCGGGAGCGGCATCGCCAAGAAAGGCGTACAGGCAGAGCTCGAACTCGTGGAGGAAGCGAGTAGGGTGTACCCCGAAACGATTCCCTTCTTACAGTTGCTGGCGGCGCTCATCCATACGCCCAAGCAACTATCCCTCAAGAGCAGGGTCGTAGACGCCGAGCCTATCAACACCATTCCCGAGAACCTCGGCCAGCCATATCGTCAGGCTGGTATCGATCCATTCGTAGCCTTTGTTATTGATGAAGTCTTCTTGCGCATCACGGGCAGGGAATTCCAGGACAATCGTGAACGTTGGCAGATGAATGACCTGTGCCTAGCATTCATTGAACGGTGTTTAGCGAGTTACGATGTGGAAACGCTCCTTACACTCGCCGAAGAGAACCAAGCTCGAAGGCAAGCCCTCAAATCGTTTACGGCGCACCCGGGTTTTAGCATCCTCCAGCGCATTTTGACGACTTCGCCCCTCCAAGCAAGCTTGTTGGCGTATCTTGTTGACGGTGTCCAGGGCTTCGACCAAAATCTCGACGAAGACGAGCCACTCTTCAGGAGTACCATTACCAGAATCCTTCGGATCATACATCGGGTGCTCGAGGTGCAAGACGTCTTCCTCGATGTACTCGTGCCTCTACTCGCCGAGATCCCCACTGCGGCCCACATTTCCCAACCGCGCTCTTTCTACACTCGCCTGGACCAAGCCTTCGCATTTGGATCAAACTATGTCCCAACGATCGCCTCATATGTGGCTTACCGTTCGCACCCTGAAGTGTCCTTGCTGTCTGTGAAGATTCTCAACATCCTCACCAAGTCGCCCGCCTTCCCGAGCCTAGCGGTGCTACTCGAACGAAGCCCAGACTCGGATCGGATCATAGTTGGCTATCGTCAACTCCTAGATATCGAATCATTGTGTGAGCTTGATGCGGCTGAGAGCGACGAAGACGCCTTCACAGGCGCAGGCGCCATAGACTCGGAGATCATAGCGCCCGGCTTGCCGCAAGCAGTTCGAATTGCCGTGCTCGACCTACTTGCACAAAACACGCGACCAGGGACACCTTTTCCTAATGCGGCGCATTTCCTCCTGTTTGGGGCCACCAACGTGCAACAGATCCAGGATCCCCACGCTCTCGGAGCACAAAGAACCTCTATACACGTCATCCTCGACTGGGTGAATATGGGTATTCCTCGCACGAACCGGAACACAAGCGACGAACCTCTGTTCAGCGTCATGCCTGCTTTGGCGGAACGCTTCTATCGGGTCTTGCACAATTTATGCACGCATTGCCACACATCAGACTTTACAATGCGCTACCTCCGCACCCGTGAGGACTTTTTCGTTCGCCAATTGGCCGCGCTGCCTTTCCACCCCGCACCCCATCCCGCCGCCAACGTGGAAGTTAGGTATTCCGATGGCTCAAGAGTCGCTACCACCGTCGAATCTCTCACCTCCTTTCTCCGACTACGATCCTTCGTATTCGACCTCGTTGCATTGGACCTTCACATACTCACAAATAGGGGCCACTTCAAGAGCGTCTCGGAATTGTTGGAACTTATTTACGGAAACGAGCAGCGACAGTTTGACGTTGCGGACTGGGAGGACGAGATTTTCCAGACATCCCGTGCAATCGGCCAACCAAACCTGCGTATCATCGAATACGTGCAGTCCCTCTGTTTCGATTGGGTCGACGCACTCAGTGTCGAGCCTGTCGAACTGCAGTTCCTTGATCAACTAAACCTTGCCGCGTGTGTGCTCCTCGACGATAAAGGGTGTGAGATCGTCGATCAGGCAGCCGTATTGGCCCTCCTTACGAGGCTAAGGCACTTCCTTCACGCGCAAGGCCAAATTGTTACACCTGTCGATCTCGAGCGCCTTAACGCGGAGACTGCGTATGTCCTGGAGAGCTGTGCGGTCGAGAATCATCAACGGGAGGTGCTATTCGCCATGACGAGTAGCTTCGAATCGTGGAGACGGTTGGTAGACATGACGCTAGTTAAATGTTTCACCCGCTTGCCCCGAGACCGACGGGAAACGATGCTATCCGACTTGCTGCAAGAGCTGCCGCCCATTATCCGCTCGGGCAAAGTTGCGGAGTCCACTGCAGTGTTACTCTCCGAAGTATCCTTATCGCTCATAACAAAACTGCGGGAGGACTGGCGTAGTCAACAACTCCTGGGGTCGTATTCGCATTCGGGCTCTCTGTCTTCCGAGCGGCTACATGGATTGTTGCGAAGTTTCCTGGAATGTGTCCTGGAATATCGAGTGGACCTCGTTCGTGGGAATCTTTATGCGGCCCTCGTCAATTATTTCCATCTTGTCGACGATCCTAACGGCGCTGCATCGGAGGGCAAGTCCGCCCCCACCATGACACACTCACTGGCATCTTCTGTGATGCCGGACGAATTGTCGTTCCATGACAGACCAGGCCCAACACCCCCCGCCCGCTCTGGTGGGCCCGCGAGTACCACTTCATATGGCTGCTTAGCAGTTCTTAAGCCAGTGTCGGAGAGATTGGTCGCTACCGTGTCGCGTGACGCGACGGATGGATCGGAAGTATGGAAAACTGTGGCCTACGTGCTACTAGATTGCCTCGTCAGTCTTTCGCAAGACGACAGACACGGCAATATCCTCTCGACGCTTGTCCGTCGTGGTTTCCTCGGCGTTTTTGTGCAGGACATCAAGGACTCTGATCGTCGACTGCAGTCCGTTCTCAAGCCAGAGCCAGGTAAACCATTGCGCATCTTCCTCCTACCGACTGCGGCTGATGATCGATCATCTATCAGAGGATCTCAATGCCCTATATGTCTACGAGGCAAAGATGTCGCTTTTCATCCGCATTGCTCAAACTCGCCAAGGAGCCGAGCGATTGTTAGAAGCTAGAGTGCTTCCCATCCTTGCGGACTGTGATTTTCTGGACACACTCCCCGAAGTCGACCAGTCATTCATCGGTGGGCCACCTCTTAGTCTTCTGCGTTTCTCTCCGCTGATCCCCTGGCTAGACCATGACCATTTCCTGCCTTCTGCCATTCAACGTTATCACCAAGTCTTCATGCCAGCTTTACAATTGGTCAATACGATCTTGGCCGCGTTAGGGTCAGGACATTCGTTCGCAGTGAATCAGGTGCCTTATCATATTTCTTCGTTACACAGATTGATAGGCTGACATCATGTAGGCTTTGGAGTTCCTGTCTAGCCACCGTGACACAGTCATCATGATACTAAGAAATGACGCGGATGAAATCTCTCTGTCGGTACTTGACGAAATCCACCTTCTCATTTGTCTGGGTTCTGCGGTATTCCCTTCGGTCCCCAAGTCCGAACTTGTGAGTGATTTGTCTCTGACATCCGTCATCATGTTCACGCCGTTCACAGGCCTCTGGGAATGGTGGGCACGGAGGTGTGCACGCGGCAATTCTGAGTTTGGCGGCACGGTGTATCGGCACGAATCACTGGTCACATAAAGTTCGACCGCGGACGGAGTCCGAGAGATTGGACGCGAACTCGAGGGCATCAGGTGAGTTTTTGAGCCCATCACTCGGATATGACTGATACGATCTCGACATTCGCTAGGTCTTCGCAGCGCCTGCAGTTTCGATTTGATCTTTCAACGAAAGGAGCAGCTGCTTCGCAAGGCGCTCATTGCGTACCTTGGAGCCGCGAGTGAATTTACGGGTGCGTTCCACCGATCTGAAACGATGCTGTACTTACGTCAATGAAATAGAGCCGGAAATTACCATCGTTCTGTCACCGGTAATAACCATCCCAAGACACGAAGATAGGGCAACTCGCTTCATTGGTGAGGAATTTGCAACGGTTATGCTGCTTGTGGTGTTATTGCGTTCCTCATACTTCTTGTAGCTACTGTTCCCACGGTTGGCGACGCTATTGAGGCGCTGACAGACTTCTGTGATGAACTCATGGAGACGCTGAAACAAATGGCCGTTCTCGGTGCGGAACTGGATGCCCGAGACCACGTCCAAGTCGACGATATTCGTCAGGTGGGTGACACCATAATACCGTGATTGAATTGCCAAACGCTCCCGGTTCCAACTACAGATTGTCACCCTCCAAGACATCGAAACCCTGGGTGACCTTGACATCGGACAAAAGCGCGCCTTGATATGCCGTGAGCTCGAACACGCTCTCGGCCGTGCACGAGATACGGCAAACATTCTTCTGTGTGAGCCCGCTATTTTTGTGCCTAAACTGTTGTCACTGAGTCATAAGCGCCCTTTTCCAGCGTCACTTGAAATGGTGCTGTTGCTCCTTTGGCGACACATAGCATACTTCTGCAATTCGCTGCATGTCGATAACCCTAATATGAAAGTATCAACGACAGTGGTACTTAGGTCGGTACCACAGCCCAATGATGGCAACGTTCTTCGCGAGGACGCGGCGAAACGGCTGTCACACGTCCTCAATCGGCTAGTCCAGCTCAATCTTGTACGTCTCCATCTTTCTAGAACGAACCATTGCGTCACTGCCGAACAGGATTACAACTGGCGTGAGAGCCAAGCGTACATCGAGATCATGTCACGGAGGATTCGTGAAACCGTTGGCTTACAAGTGGAGGACGAGGATGTGAATGGTATCACTGTATAATATAGTCGCAACGATTACAATGACAGAAATGGGATATGGATGCGGGCCCATAGTTAATTGTGTTAGATGGGAAGCAGGGTTCCAACACCGCGGAGCGCCATTTGACCGCCGAAGCGTAGCGTTTGTGTGCCGCCGGGGAAATAGGCAAGGATATATGAAAGAAGAGCGATGACCTGGACCACCGCGCCTATCAACGACCCGAAATATGAGTGTGGCTGGACAATGCTGTTAGTGTGATCACGGGGAAAGGGCGATCGACTAGTGGCGCACCCCCAATGCGAAATACAATGTCAACCCGAGACTAGTCAGGTAGGCAATGGAGAATGGTAGGCGCTCCTTCGATACGAGATGTCTTATGTGATTTATTGGTCCGATCAGAACGGAGAAGCTATGTGGGGAAATGTATCAGTGCAGTCCTTGGATTGGCCTGATCCTTTCGAGTATGATCCTTACCCAAACATAACCAACAGGCTACCGAGACTAGGAGGAGCGTCAGATGCGAAGAATGCAGAGCCATCGTGCACACGTACCTAAACGCAAGCGCAAATTTCGCCGGACGAACGGCGAGTAGCGGAAGTGTTAAGAAAGCAACTCCAAAGCAAACTCCGGCCCCTACGAGGCACCCTATAAAGCCTAGAAACCTACGACAGACGGTTGATAAGGTGACGGGCCGGGGGGGAGATCGAACGCGCGAGCCTCACCTTTCCCAACGCGAAAGCGCAAAGTATGCCTCCTCTTCATTCGAGGTCTCGCTGGACCGTAACGGGACGTATGCTCCACCGACCCCACCGACTGCATTGTAAAAACGAGAGAAGGGGTTACGAGAAGTTCCGGCGGCCGAAGTTTGCGAATCATCCGTAACTCCTCGCGCCCAGCGAAATTGAGAAAGGCTACTGCGAAAGCTGCTGTCGGTCGTTGAGGGAGGCATTGCAATCCGCAAGTAACCGAGGTGAGGTGGAGGACGTGCTTGAGGAGTCCGCTCGCAGTCACTGCGCTGCGCTCAAGGCCCGAGGCACGTGACCGGAACTCTATCCGTTCAGCATCACTGTCTCTGTCCGTCTTGGGTTGCACATCCTCGTCCACCTAGATTCAGCCCAGGATACAACTAACTGCATGACCTGGAGATAGAAGCATGGCAGAACATACAGGAGACGAGAGATGGGGAGAGATGAATAGGACAGAGTGGCACGGCTTAGGCCTCACAGATCCCATAAAGAACGTCGAGGTGAGCAGCTAACAGTAAGACGTACTCAGCGCGTTGTGCTTAGAGTCCTCAGGATAAATGGCTGCTACTCCCGGCCTTTCTTAAAGTCAAGGGTCTTGTCAAACAGCATATCGACTCCTTCAATTATTTTGTCGATGTGGACATCAAGAACATCTTGAACGCAAATAACAAGGTCACGTCGGACGTAGACCCCCGATTCTGGTTGAAGTATACCGACATCCATGTCGGATTTCCGGATCGTACGGACGCAGACGCGATCGACAAAAGCGTAACACCACATGAGTGCCGTTTGCGCGACACAACGTATAGCGCGCCCATCCTTGTCACAATACAGTATACGCGAGGGAAAAACGTCGTTCGGAGGTCAAACGTGAACATCGGTCGTCTCCCTATCATGCTTCGGAGCAACAAGTGTGTCCTCACGGGTCGCGCTGAATCTCAGCTAGCTCACATGAGTGAATGTCCGCTTGACCCTGGTGGGTACTTCGTCGTCAAAGGCACGGAAAAGGTCATCCTTGTTCAGGAGCAGCTGAGCAAGAATCGCATCATTGTCGAGACTGATCCCATTAAGGGTGTTGTCCAAGCTTCTTGTACTTCGTACGTCACAGGACCTATCTCGGTTTTCTTTGCTCATACCATACAAAAGCTCTACTCACGGCGGTCTCAAGTCCAAGACTTATATCACAACCAAGAAGGGAAAGATTTATCTCCGGCATAACTCCATACATGAAGACGTACCTATCGCCGTTGCTCTCAAGGCCCTTGGCATACAGTCGGACAAGGAGATCCTTCTTCTGACGGCAGGTGATTCCGAAGCGTATATCAACGCTTTCGCACCAAACCTGGAAGATGCGGCGCGGTTGGGGATTTTCACACGTCACCAGGCTCTAGAGTGGATCGGTACCCGTGTAAAGGTGAATCGTCGTGTCATTGGCCCACGCAGGCCCGCGTGGGAGGAAGCTCTGGAGGCTTTAGCAACCATCGTTCTCGCCCATGTACCAGTTACGGGACTGGATTTTAGGTCGAAAGCAATCTTCGTCGCCACCATGACGCGCCGCGTTCTGATGGCTATGAACGACGAGAAGATGGTGGACGATCGTGACTACGTTGGTAATAAGAGGCTAGAGCTGTAAGTGAAGCGACGTCCGTTGTCTAGGATGGTTCACGAGTCTTCGTAGGGCAGGACAACTACTGGCTTTGTTGTTCGAAGACCTCTTCAAGACGTTCAACACCAACCTCAAGTCGTCAATCGACAAAGTCCTCAAGAAGCCCTCGCGGACCAACGAATTTGATGCCTGGAACACGATGCAGTTCCAGGGTGACCATATCACTGCGGGTTTCGTGCGCGCCATCTCCACGGGCAACTGGTCACTGAAACGGTTCCGGATGGAGCGTGCAGGTGTCACCCACGTCCTTTCGCGCCTCAGTTTTATCTCGGCATTGGGAATGATGACACGAATCTCTTCTCAATTTGAGAAGACACGCAAAGTCAGTGGCCCGCGAGCTTTGCAGCCTAGCCAATGGGGGATGTTATGTCCTAGTGACACACCAGAAGGAGAGGCCTGCGGACTGGTTAAAAACTTGGCACTTATGACCCACATCACCACTGACGTGGAGGAGGAACCAATCGTTAAGATCGCATTCATGCTCGGTGTGGAAGGTGAGTAACTCCATTCCCAATGTCAATCAACCATCTCAAACTGAGGAAAACCAGACATCTGTCAGGCAACTGGGACGGAAATGTATGCTCCCAGTACTTTCGTCGTACAGGTCAATGGGACAATCATCGGTCTCACCCGCTTTCCCACTCGCTTTGTGCATAACTTCCGCCGTCTACGGCGAGCCGGGAGAGTTAGCGCGTTTGTCAGCATTTACATTAATCACCACCATCGAACAGTGAATATCGCCAGCGATGGGGGTCGTATTTGCCGCCCCATGATCATTGTGGAGGGCGGTAAGTCGCCTGTCACAGAACATCATACCGAGGTGCGAATTTAGTTGCCACGAATAACCGACGCTTTGACCAGTATCGCTAGCTCCTCAAACAAGGCGCATTAGAATTTGACGACTTCCTACGAAAGGGCCTAGTCGAGTATCTGGACGTCAACGAGGAAAATGATTCTTACATTGCACTCTATGAGTCGGATATTGTCCCAACCACGACACATCTAGAGATCGAGCCTTTCACACTGCTTGGAGCGGTGGCTGGGCTTATTCCGTACCCACATCATAACCAGTCACCCCGCAACACATACCAATGCGCTATGGGAAAACAGGCCATTGGTGCAATTGGGTACAACCAATTTAACCGAATCGATACGTTGCTATATCTCTCCGTCTACCCGCAACAGCCTATGGTCAAGACAAAGACAATTGAATTGGTAGGCTATGACAAACTCCCGGCGGGACAGAACGCCACCGTCGCAGTTATGAGCTATTCTGGTTACGATATAGAAGATGCATTAATTCTCAATAAGGTGCATGGCGCAAAAATTATCCGGGCGCATCCCCTTATTGCCTTTATTGTTAGGCTAGTCTAGATCGTGGGTACGGTCGATGTCAAGTCCTTCGCAAAAACATGACGCTCATCCGAAAGTATCCTAATGGAACGTGAGTCACGTTCTCAGACGATCTATGGAAATTTCTTGATTGTTGTCGTTCAGCTACGACCGCCTTGCCGATGCGCCGCTGGACGAGAACGGTCAAGCCCAGAAGAAGTACGACATCATTCAACTTGATGGCCTTGCCGGCGTTGGAGAACGAGTAGATCCGGGCGACGTTTATGTCAATAAGCAGACACCCTCAAACGCAAATGACAATTCGTTTTCAGGGCCAGCCGCTTCGGCGCCGTACAAAAACGCCCCTATGACGTATAAAGCACCTGTCGCTGGTTATATTGACAAGGTCATGATATCTGACACGGACAACGATCAAACCCTTATCAAGGTTCTGGTGCGGCAGACAAGGAGACCCGAGCTAGGTGACAAATTCTCCTCCAGACATGGTCAGAAAGGCGTCTGCGGCTTGATTGTGAATCAAGAGGATATGCCTTTCAATGATCAAGGAATTGTGCCTGGTAAGCGCTGTGTTCACGGAAATAGACAATGGTGTGATGCCGTACGCGCCAGACACTATCATGAATCCACACGGTTTCCCCTCAAGAATGACGGTGGGAAAAATGATTGAACTCCTCGCTGGGAAGGTTTGTCTCTTTTCTATCCTTCCGTGCAATTGATTCCGATTGCACATATGTAGGCGGGTGTACTTGCGGGCAAACTCCAATATGGCACCGCCTTTGGCGGGTCCAAGGTCAGCCCATCGTTTCGGATTCGTGACAGTGCCATGGTAGACGAACGATGCGCCTTCTAGGTCGAAGATATGTCTCGTATCCTTATCGAGCACGGGTTCAGCTACGCTGGAAAGGACATGCTTACTAGTGGTATCACCGGAGAGCCACTAGAGGCATACGTTTATTTTGGTCCGATTTACTACCAAGTAAGTTTGGTTTGTCAATTGGTATCACAAGAATCGTGCTCACTGCCCCACCCTGTTGATTAGAAACTCAGTATGTTTCTACTTTTATGATACCTCTCTACCTCCTTACTAAATGTATTCAAGAACACATGGTAATGGACAAGATGCACGCTCGGGCAAGGTATGATGTTTCAGATGAATATTCCCGTTTCCCTACCATTACCAAATGTCCTGTAGCTGACTAGTCGTGTTTAGAGGACCACGCGCAACGCTGACACGGCAACCTACCGAAGGCCGTTCCCGTGAGGGCGGTTTGCGCCTTGGCGAGATGGAGCGCGACTGTCTCATTGGCTATGGCGCAACCCAACTTTTGCTTGAGCGTCTGATGATATCTTCTGATAAATTCGAAGTAAATGCATGTCAGACTTGCGGCCTCCTCGGCTACAGGGGCTGGTGTGCATATTGCAAAAGCTCCAAGAATGTGGCTCAGCTTATGGTTCCTTATGCGGCAAAACTGCTGTTTCAAGAGGTATGGGTTGATTGCCTTGCTCCAGGACATCGCTGATCGACGCCATTCCTTTCTTGTGCTTTTTTCTACGTACGGCGAGCGTAGCTCATGGCGATGAATGTTGTCCCTCGTTTGGTCCTTGACGACGCTTGAAAGCGAGTCACTTTTGCCGGCGATGGCTTTACACGCGCTATCACGAAAGAGGACTTTTCCGACGATTCACCGGTACTGATGATCTTGCAGACCCCGGCTGTGGACCTTCCGTGATGGGAACATAGGGGTAGGGATGACATGGATCCCTGTAAATTTGATGGTATCCCCGAAGGTTCTTACTCATTAGTCTCCACAAGTTGTCAATTTCGGAGACCGCATTGAATGGCCAGCGCCCATGCGCAGAAAGTGTTTGCAATTCTAGACTGTAAACATCACGGGGTACTCAGCGCGCCTAGTGTGGCGAGGGACAACTCGGGCTGTGTGCTGACCGTACATATGGCTGATGCTTGGCGACTCACGGGTCAAACTTGGCGGGTCACCCGGTTTGTTTGTTCGAACCAGAGAGATGCGGTACAAGACCTTAAGATGCAGGGTCGTCGAAGATTCTGTCGTGCCACAATATTTCCAAGAGTACGGCCAACGGCTATCAGGGTCTCGGCCTTGGAAGGGTCGCTCATTGAGTTCAGTGGGGGCTTATCATGACTGCAGTTTGGTCGCGTGAATTGGACGAATCTCCTGTTGCGGCGGCGTTATGTTAGTCAAAAGATAACAGAGTGCACAGCCATGGGGAACAAGTTTGCGATCGTCTGACCTGACCTTGACCTGACCTGACCAGATTTTATTATTTTCGAATTGTACCATCAACTTTTGTGTCCTAAACCTAAATCGGAAATCGGAGATGAATTAGACGTTCGAGCCGGACCGCACCTTGCCGCACTCAACTTGCCGGCCCGCCAAAGATTGCCACGATCCATCTCTCGACCTCCACCTCCCATTATACAGTACCTCTTCCTACCCGTTCGAGTTCTGCAATGGCATCTCGCTCAACTGGAAACCCGACCGCACTCAGGCGGCTCATGACAGAGTACAAGCAGCTCACCTCTGGCGGTCCGTCTATCTGCGCTGTGTGTGTCCTTGGCTTTCCCCGTTGACGCCCACACGCCCCCACCTCCCCACGATTTTACAGGTTCGCCTGACGGCATGTTCACGGCCGGTGAGGGGTGCAATTTCGCCAGGGGACACATCTCTGACTCCATCGCCCGTGCGCTCATTGCCCCTTCTCCAATTCACTTCCGCATCTAGGGCCGATTTCCGAGTCCGACTTCTTCACCTGGGAGGCCCTCATTTGCGGGCCAAAGGATACCCCCTTTGTACGTCTTTGTATTTTGTATTTTATGTTATGCGTCTTGTTTGCCGTTCCCTATATGTTGAAACCGACCCATCTCCCCCCCTTATCTCAGGAAGGTGGCGTGTTTTCCGCCAAATTGACATTCGTGCGTCGAAAGCTTTATTCTTCCCTGACACGCCGCATGCCGCCCTCACTTCCCCTGTGATCACACACCGCTCGATCTTGTTCCACCCACAGCCGCCGGACTACCCGCTATCCCCTTTCAAGATGAAGTTTGACCCACCCTTGTTTCACCCAAACAGTAATGCAGTCACATTCCTTCACCCACCTCTCACCAGGCCGCAGCGCTAATGTGTCCTTCTGTCCGCCTGCCGATCGGTCCGACCCACCTGTCCGTGCATCTATCTTCACAGTCTACCCAGACGGCAACGTCTGCATTTCGATCCTGCACAACCCGGGCGAAGACCCGCTGATGTACGAACAAGCCTCGGAACGCTGGAGCCCCGTCCAGAGCGTAGAGAAAGTGATCCTGAGCGTGATTTCGATGCTCGCAGGCACGTTCGTTCCTTGTTTTCCCCTAAAGCGCGATCCACTACAGAGCGCCCACCCCTTCACCCACACACTTGTTTACTGACCCGGCCGACCGCCCAAACACCATCTAACAGAACCGAATCTGGAGAGCGGTGCGAATATCGACTGCTGCAAGCTCTACAGGGACAATTATCAGGTTCGTGCCGTCCCTTGATGCCCTTCGTGCCCCCCCCCCCCTTCCCTTACAAGGCCTAGAATTGACCGATCCATCGCAGGAATACGAACGCATCGTTCGAGAATCCATCCAGGAGCAGCTGGGTTTATAGATAAGAGTAAAAATATAAAATATAAAGCTACGCCGCCGCCGTTCCTGACCCGTGTTTCTTTCTTCCATGCCTTTAGTACCTGTGCTCTTTGGGGCGTAGCGCAGCGTTTTTGCCGCGTTAATTGCTGCCGCTCGCTTCGCTTTCTTTTCTGCTTGCCATATTCTGTGCGACCCTTTCGAGTTTCCTGGATTGTACTTGCTTTTTTTGCGTCATCGTGTCTGTCAGTCACACAACGCACTGTACATGTACAGCAAACGTGCTAGAGTTTATCCGACTCGGATTTGAATTCCATCCTTGTTATTACGTTCTTACAAGTGGCTTAAAATGGGTAAGCGCGTGAGGGGCGAACAATGCTCGGCTCGTGCCTCTGGCGCCACGACAAAAACAAATATTCGCAAATGTGGTGCGCGTTGCGCAGCAGGGTGAGGGTCAGGGGCTAATGAATGAACCCCACCCAGGAGCTTCCACGTTGGAGGGATGGACGTCGAACGACGTAATTAATACACAAGAAATGGATATTGAATGGAATGAATTAGGGGGGCACATCATTAACTTGACTTCCAAGGACTACTACTGTACGCGTGTCGGACTGCGGTCTTATTATCCCCATCTGTAACCCCTGCGACCTGTGGCACCTACGATACACAAGACACCCGCGCGCTTATGCTTAGGGACGCGCTTTGAAGACGCGGGGTCCGAAGCGCGCGTCTGTCGCTCCGAATATGTGTCGTGATATGTACTCGTTGCGGAAGAGGCCATCGGGGTCGACGGTGGTCGACAACTCCCGGAAGGATTCGAACCGCGGGTAAAGCAGGGACAGGCCGTCTGGTCCCAGACAATGCGTCTTTGCCCAATGCGGGCGACCTCCATAACGAATCATGATGCGCTCGAAGCGCTCGAACAAGGCGCGATACGGAACATTGAAACCATAAGGCCTACTCCATTGTCAATGCAATGCACGCGAGAGGTGTGTGCGTGAGCGATACGTATGGAACGAACGAGATGGTAGAACGCACTTGAACTGCACGATTCCGATCCAACAAGTCCTTTGACCGTAGCTTGGGCTCAGCCAGATATCGTCGGCGTCGGAGAACCGGATTTCGAGGGAGCAATGCGGTCGTAGGCCATTCGGGTCCGTCAACTCTGACTCGAACCAGTCACGTAATTCAC
>Ga0307512_10000350_pt1 | contig 67392 bp, 64 predicted proteins | sample 14_EM_MG_FD_200267 | JGI IMG/M metagenome (GOLD analysis project Ga0307512, IMG submission 200267) | Populus trichocarpa ectomycorrhiza microbial communities from riparian zone in the Pacific Northwest, United States - 14_EM | ecosystem: Host-associated > Plants > Roots > Unclassified | place... | reverse complement strand
ACACATTATCCTTATCCATAACGTACTATCTTATCGTAAGGAGAATACTTAAGAAAGTACAAATATTAGTAAGAGAAATGTAGATACTTCCGTATTTTCAATACCCCTTCTCACTTTGATCCAAATATTTTTGAACATAAGTGGTCGTTAACATATCTCGTCATTCCCTTTGTACATATATCTGCCAAATTTTCTTCCGAAGGTACATACATAACAGACACATTTCCTTGATCGATTTGTTCCCAAGTAAAGTGATATGCAATGTCAATATGTTTTGATCGGTCGTTAAGCTTTGGATTATATGCCACGTCTATAGCAGCATTACTATCGCAAAAGAGAGCCGTAGGAATATCTTTTTTCAATAACTCCTGAGTTCCACGCTTCAGCCAGAGATGATGTTTTGTCGTCATAGCCAGTGCCATATACTCAGCCTCGCAAGTAGAGGTAGCAACAGACCGCTGTTTCCGACATCTCCAGGAGATAGTAGCGTTCCCAAGTTGAAATATATATCCTGAAAAGCTTCGTCTAGTATCTAAGCAATTGCCGTAAGATGCATCCGTATACGCAGTCATCTTGAGTTGATTATTCCATGGGTAGAAATGGTGTCTATCCTTCGTTCCTTGGAGATAACGAAGTACTCATTTTGCTGCCGTTAGGTGCTTTGTGGAGGGAGCTGAGTTGAATTGAGAGAGGTGAGTGATTGTATACTCTAGGTCAGGTCTTGTTCCAGTAACCAAGTACATCAAAGATCCGATTATTTGTTGATATGCCGTTGCATCGGTACGCTGGTCTTCATCTTCAATGGCCTTCAACTGATGGTTTGAGTCGATAGGCGTCGAGACCGGCTTGCAATCTTGCATCGAAAAACGGTTCAGAATCTTGTCAATAAATGTTGTCTGGGAAAGAGTGATCCCATCGTCGGTAAAGGTTATTTGGATTCCTAGAAGCCAATTAAGCTCACCCATGTCATTGACCTTAAACTCAGTCTTTAACACGTTAATGGTTTGCTCTTTTAGCTCTCCAGTAGCTCCAAAAAGTGTAATGTTGTCCACATATATAGCTAAAAAGAGATCTCCTGTTTCGTGAACGAGAACACAGGGATCCCAAGCAGTGATAACAAATCTGAAAGGTCCCAGGTATTCTACTAACCAGTAGTACCATTCCCTCGGAGATTGCTTCAATCAGTAAATACACCTCTTTAATTTTGCCACCATCCCATCTAACCGGCTGCCTTCCGGTAAATCCATATATACTTCTTCCTTTAATATCCCATACAGAAATGCAGTTTTGACGTCCAATTGTCGAGGTCGCCATCCTTTGCATGCTGATAATGCCAGTAAAAGTCTAAGAGAATCGTAACGAATCATGGGGGTGAATATTTCATCGTAATCCTGGCCTAAGATTTGTGAGAATCCTTTGGCAACTAACTGTGCTTTATATCGTTCGACTTCTCCTTGAGCATTTCCTTTGGCTTTATATACCCATCTGCTAGCCACAATTTTTCTTCCCGCTGGTTTCGGGATAACATCCCAAACATCATTTTCCTTAAGTGACTTAAGTTCTTCATCCATTGCCTTCTTCCAATCTGACCATTGTGGTGACACTTTGGCCTGTCGGTAGGACTTTGGTTCTTCAACCGTTAGTACACTTATATTTGCCCACTGACTTCCTTCGATTCCTTCCAAAGGTTGAGGTTCTGGAGTCAGAGGTCGAGGAGGTGCATCACGCATACTGGCATCAGGAGCAGAATCCTCATAGCCATAGCGTTCAGGCGGATTTACAACTCTTCCGGCACGAGTGACGACCTGACCAAATGGAATTGGTGGTGGCGTCATAGGCCTTGGAGGAGCAGGAGGAGGACGTCCCTATGGAAGTTGAAATCATTGGTCGGATTGCTGATGTTCGTCTAATAAGTGGTCTGCAGGAACAACCGTTCGAGTAGATTCTCGATCAAGTTCTTCGATCAATACTTTTTCGTCAGGTTGCTCGGGTTGTTGGGGTAGGGCTTCTCGATAGGCCATATCATTGGCATCGTAAACCCAATAAGGCGCTCCTAAATATCCGTCTCTTTTTCCTTCCAGAAAATCTTTTCTCAGTAATCGAGCAACAATCTCATGACCGTTGTCAACTAAATCGTTAGCTTCTTGGGGGTTCTCATCCATCCACTGGCGCCACATATCATCCGAAGTTTTACCCTTATTATTATAGGTATATTCGACAGATGTTGATGGGATATTGCTTTGGAGAGGAGTAAGAATTTGATCAATTTGACGTCTTATTATTGGCGTAGCCCCTTCTGACTTGAGAGGGGGGAAGAAGGTATCCGCTGATATTATAGTCTTTTTGGTATCAGGTGAGAATACTCTATAATGATGGGGGACATTGGTGTATCCGGTAAAAATAGCCCTTTGTGCCCTCGGAGATAATTTCTTTCCGTCCGTTCGTTTCTGATACGGTACATGGATATAACATTCTCTGCCGAAAGGTTGAAGGTGCTGGATCGATGGCTTGGTGCCATAAAAAGCCTCATAAGGAGTTAGATCCTTTAGTGCCGAATGAGGTTGTCGATTTTTTATATATACTGAGGTTAACACGGCCTCAGCCCATAGCTTCTTATCATAGACTGGTGCACTTTCAAGCATAGCTCTAAGTGACTCTCCTATCGTACGGTTAAGACGTTCTGCAACGCCATTTGACTCGGGGGAATACGGAGGGGAAAACTCATGTATAATTCCTTTTGATGTAAAGAACCCTTTCAAGTCCTTTGTAACATACTCCCCACCATTATCCGTTCGAAATGCAGCAGGAGTTTTGTGGTTTTGAAGTTCCATTTCCGCAACAAAGTCTTTGACTATTTTGGATGTCTCGGATTTTTGCTTCATGAATCCAACCCACGCAACTCTAGTAGCATCATCGATTAGAGTAATATAGTAAAGGGAATTACCATATGACGGAACCGGAAAGGGTCCACTCAAATCAGAATGAACAAGATCGAGTTTATTCCTATCCTTTCTTGATGTTGTAGTTCGAGGAGACCGAGTCATTTTGCTTTTGACGCAAAAGGAGCAGACGTAATTCGTAGGTCTTGCTGGTATATCTGCGTCGGTGTACAACTGTAGCGATTTATCCATACTCGATGGTGCTAGATGTCCGAGAGCCTGATGCCAGAAGTCATAAGTAATATGGGCCGATTGTGATGTCTCAGGAATTTTAAACAAATTTCCGTCAAAAACAGCTTCAAAAACAACTTTTGTTCCCTTATTAATTGAAATATAGTCCCCCTCTCCAAACTCTGTATATCCTTTTTCCCGCAATTTTCTCCATGAAATCGAAGGATGTGCCAAATCAGGAACATGTAAAACACCTCGAACACAAAAAGAAGAAACCGATCCATCTCTCAGAACACAGTCCATCACCACATCTCCCTTGCCAACGATCTCCATGCTCTTTTGTGAACTGGATTTTACAAATCCGCCACATATCGAGTAGTTGAGGAGTCGCCCTGCATAAGGGGTCATGTGTGAGGTACAGGCCGTGTCAAAGTAGAAGGATTTGTTCCTTACCTTCTGCTCGGTGGTCACATTAGCTTCCTCGGCCTTATCCTTTTCTTCCTTTTCCTTCTTTTCTTTATTCGTCTTTTGTAGACGAAAACATTCGTTCCAGGTATGTCCTTCGGATTTTCCTGGATTATGTTTCTTGCACCAGGTGCAAGTTTTCGGAGAGGAGGAGGAGTTGTTGGAATTTCCCAATTTCGATGGTTTCTTCCCTTTTTTCTTATTCCCCGAAGGTTTAGAAACAAAGAGAGCCGAATTGTCTTCGATCTCGGAGGTGTCGATATCCATAAGTCGTTGCTTAACGTCAGCATACGACAAACTATCTTTTGTTGTAAGATTATCGATCTTGTTTTTATGGTGTTTAACCAAAAAACCCAACAGAAAATCTCTCTTGGCCTTATCTTCGTTAAGAAACGTAGCGAAGGTTTTTCGGTACGAATCAGAGGAGGCTTTCGAGAGTTTCGTAAGGTGGAGCCACTGGGACTCAAACTTGGATATAAAACCTGGTAAGTCTGTACCAGAATATTGAGTAGGAAGGGAAACCAGATTCATTATCTGGGAAACAAGTGCAAAAGCTGAATCTCTATAATATTCAGTGCGAAGCCAGGTCCACATTAGGTGAGGGTCCTCCAACTCAACAATTTTCTCCAAAATGTCTTGGGAGACCACCTGTATAAATATGGTCGACGCGGTATGTTTAAAATGCTCATAGGCATCTACTTCTGTCTGTTCAGCATCGTCTGCTGGAGACACACCATCCACTACTACCTCGTATGCCTTAATACCCTTCAGAACAATATTCATTGAGGCGCTCCATATCCGATAGTTGTCCTGTCCAGTAAGTTTACCGATACTATCGAGTTTAACGTTTACCGGAGTTTTCTTGTAGACGCGAGCCGAAAAAGAGAACATTGGATTCTTTCCGGAGGAGGAAGTCATTCTTGGTGTTCGACGGCGAGGTGACGGAGGTAGTGATCTGAGTGGTGTTGTTGAGGGTCCGGGTACTTCTTGATATTCAACGGGACCTGAGTGAACGTTGAACAAATTCTGAGTAAGGGGAGGATATTCAGGATTTGAATCAGTATCGCTCATCCGGGCTCATAACCTATTTGATTATAACAGCGACAGTCCGAAGAGATCTATTAGAATCTCAAAAGAAGTATGCGAAGAATAAGTATTGCAAATATAACGATTTCAAGAATTGTTCGAAAGATAAGCATATACTGAGAAGAGGATTCGAGAGGAGATATTATTGTATTCCGATCGATGTCTGAGCAAGTCTAAAGAACTGTTCTCTAACCAGAGAAACAGTATCTATATATACAATAGTAAACGGGTGATTGTCCGTAACCACGGTCGCGGATCAATAACCAAAACAGGAAGAGAAAAACTCTGCAACTGTACATAAATACGTAAGAACAGTAAAGAATAAAACAGAACCATCTAGGCGCGGTCTTTTAAGATAAGCGCTGATAAATCCCTCTTCCAACTGAACTAAAAGAAGGTTCTAGACAAGTTCTAACCGGAACTTTCTAGACAACCTAAATATATCAAGATAACAAAAGTATTAAAAGTTATTAACACACCACATTATCCTTATCCATAACGTACTATCTTATCGTAAGGAGAATACTTAAGAAAGTACAAATATTAGTAAGAGAAATGTAGATACTTCCGTATTTTCAATACCGCCATAAACTCCGCCTGCTTTAGGCACCACTCATCATATCGCTCATCATGCAACTGATTTGTGGCCATAAAATCCCTCAGCCCATTAGTGTTCCGAAGATACTCACCAACAAAAGCTTCCAAATTAATTGGCCCATTTTCATTCGTCAACGTCTCTGCAGGCTTGGCCCAACCTGCTTCCAACTTTTTCCTGCTTGGCGTCTGCGGCATATTAGGGATTGGTCGTTCGGGCGTTGCCGGCCTCCTAACTCCCTTCCCCTTATTGCGCTTTTTTCCCTTCTTAGTTGTCGTCATGTAGGGCGACTCGTCCCTGCACTCCACCTCCGTCATCTTATCATCTTCGCTGTCGCTACTATCGCTGACTTCGAATTTTCTTGGAATGGGTGTGTGGACTCTCAGAGTCTCTTCCATTCCCCCCTCCTCTTTGGCGTATTGTGTGGCATTTTCCTCCGACTGAATATACCTGCGCGTGATAATTCTGACGCTCGCCCTGGGAGTCGAAAAAGGATCCTGAGGAAGAGCGCTTGGAGGTAGGCCTAAAAGACTTCCCTCACTGTAAATCGTAACAGGCGCAGGGGACAAAACCCTCTCCCTTGGTGTTTGCGATGGGAAGGAAATTTCGCTTCCCCCATAATTCGTAGTTGGAGGTGGTGACAATTCCGAAGAGTCGTCACTGCTGTATCGTGTGATTCCAGTAACTCCAGTTTTTCCCGTCAGGTTGGAGTACGCTGTCATATCACTTAGGTTGCTGGGAAGTTGTCCCGTTCCCACTCTAGAGGTTGCCTGGCTATCCTCGGCTCTCCTCAAATCATCTGCGATCCGGGCTTTGTGAACTCCGTATTCGAACTCATCATTTTTCTCTTCGGCCCGGAGTCTCTCGTACTCTGCCGTTCCAAAAAACTCTCTTTCCTCCTGAGCGACCTCGGGATCCGTAACTGTACCCTCCGCTGTGGATGGTCCGGTAATCTTATCGAGTAGGCCACCGATGTGGCTGCTTTCTTTGCTTACAACTGAAGGCGACATGGTCTCCCTTCGCTGCAAATTCTCCTTCCCTTTTGCCAAGCTCTCACTGAGCGAGGTCATTGACTTTTTGGCTCCAAAGAGGCTCATTGTTGCTGCTTCTAGGCGGTTGAAGTTTGTTCAACTGAAAACCGAAGCAAAAATTTTCTTGCGATGTCAAAATTGATTGGGCAAAATCGGTCTTGGCAAAACTAAAAGGTGGTGTGGTGTGTTGTCGGAGGTGTAATGCGACATCCATACGGGACGGTATTGATCTAGTGCGAGAACCGGTTGAGGAATTTACACGAAACATCATAGAAAAGTTCGAACTGAAGCTAAGAGCTCAAGCAACAAAGGGTTGGCGGGGAGCTATACGCGGCGGACTCAGAAAGGCACAATGGGCATTGTGGATCTCCCGGAAAGCAAAAGACCTACGCGAGAGGATAGCAATGCGAGAGGATAGCAATGCCACTCAGTACTCTTCAGGTTGCTCTCGGCCTTGAAATGCTGTAAGTCTCTTGAGTGCTCATACCTTATAATTAGTAGTTCTCTTTCTGACGGTAATAGTGCCACCTTGTCGGAGCCACGAAAGGTACTTTCGGACATTCCAAATAAATTGATTGAAGACACGGTTCTTAGTGTACTCGAGCACTCGATTAAACCGGGATCCGCTCAAAGGCCGGGGCAGATGCAAAGGACGAGTAACGCTACGTTAGTACAATATGTCGAAGAGGTACCCCACCATGCCCTCCAGGATATGGTTGTCGCACCCCGGTGTATACGCGCGGAAGACACTTGGAACTAAGCGTCTCGTTCGATCGTTGAAGCCCTCGACCGGAATACAAGAGAGCCCAGACTTATATCAGCGAACGCAGTGGACGTATCTGAGCATGGCGTAACTTCCGCTGGAAGACATGTAGCTCGTCAAAACAATAATTGGGTGGAAGCTAGCAAGCATCTTTGGCAGTTGTGCGTTCCTCACATTCTGACGTGGTATCTTCTAATGGTGCTAATTGTGTGAAACAGTCTGTCTGCTTGTGAAGGCATTGAAAGAGCTGTTTGACCAACTATGGTAAGTTTTGTGCCTATCATTCTGGAGGAACTTCACTCACAAAGTCGCAGGCCTCTTGCGCCATTTCTTCTCCATCTGAGGACCATCCAGACCTGCATCTCTCAAATGCCTAGCCTCCTTCTTGACAACAACATAACGTTCATTGATGTACTAGGAAGAACTAGAACTATCCCGTACATTTACTACAGAAGTTAGGATGTATGTCCTCTTGAGCTCATTGCAAATTTTCCGTTTATAACTTCAGTGGCAGACATTCCAGGGATTTCTCCGCAAAGACTTCGAGAAAATACTTGAGAACGTTACGTCCTCGAAGACCGTTATCATATTATGGACCATCATGGGCACATAATAGAGAGGTCTCAATGGCGAACCTTTGCAGTATCTAAAGCACAGCTATCAATGGCAGTGATCTTGGCCATATCGGTGGCGTCTTACCAGTGCCCGAAATGCCAAACATTTAATGCGAGAGCGATCGTTGGAAAGACAATTATCTGGTACTTCTTCGTTACCAAATTCGTACAAGCTAGATTCTCTAATATTTGAACAAGTTCGAACCAATGCTGCCGTCTCATATACTCAGCTATCAGACACTCTGCAAGGGAGCCAGGCGAAACTCGAAACACTGAACTCCCTGACCGTGACACCCAGACTAAATCGCCGGAGCGGGCAGCCCGTGAGACAGAGGAGGCAAAAGCTCGTGCAAAGTACGAGCTCGAATACTTTTGTAGCATCTGTTTTCCCGCCCTGCTTCCATTGTCGGACTTGGAGATGTCCACCGAGAAGTCCCTTAGGCAACAGATGTCCAAAAGCTTGCGGAACTTCTTAAAACACCTCCGGATCCCTAAGTCTCGCCGCGCATCCCGCAGTCCCAGCCCTGCTCCTTTTACTACAAGTAGCATAGCCGAATCTGCAGCTTGACGGGTTGAGAAGAGAGATTTTGATCGTACAAAGTTGTACTCTTCATTTGAGGCTATTGTTAAGACTATCTTTGGAGTGGTTGGGAAAAGAGAAAGTAATTTAATCTATGACGGATCCTATGTCTTTACTTTCTATCGATGCTCCATATACTGCTTACACCTACTCACCGTTGAGTCGAGAAAACTTGGACGTCAAGACGCTGGATTGACCTATCAGTCTATTTTCTTTGTTTGTAATCATTGTATTCGGTCGCTTGTGGCTAGGAAATACATTTTCCTCTCTCCTTGCTACTTTTCGAACCTAACAAAGGAAACAAGCAAAGTCGTGACCTCTTCCACTACCCTACATCCTCTACCAGTCTATCATTGCCGTGCCCAGGGTAGGCGTCTAGATTGTAGGGTAAAACTCAGGCCCCGCTAGCATTTGCGTCAAACATCCCAATACCGCCGTCTAGAACTTCACAATTGAATTTATATATCTCTTGGGCGGGCAACTTCCCTAGTGTACTGCAAACACGTTGAAAGCTCCTACCTCCTGTGTTTGCGGACCAATTATAGTACTTCGAACTTTGGTGGATGTACTAGGAAGTATGGGACCGCTCAAGTGATATCAATTCAATTCAATTACAGAAAGCGCCATCTATTTCCCGCGAGCGTCATATACTCAACTCTGTCCCCCACAATTAGCAATGCCAGCAAAAACAGTCCTGTCCTCCACGGTTAGCATCCTACGGCGCTGGGTAGCCGACTTAAAAATGGTAGTGACAGCCAACATAGCAACTAATCGATCAGCACCTAGAGTCAGTATCCAAAAAATCCATGAAACAAACCTTGAGCCACAGGAGTAATCCAGGGGTAGCCATATCCAACAAGAATATCCAACCGATCAACCCCTACAGTCAGTATCTGAAACCCTTGAAACAACCTTGAGCCGCAAAACACATTCCTTTTTAGGCTGATCTGGCGCTTTGACCTCCGACCGGTCAGCCACATGGGAAATTCCGATGTCAAAAGGTAGAATGATAATGTAGTAATGGCGGTGGTGGTAGTGCACGGATCTCCCATTCCTCTGGTATATGTTGGCCATTGTTGTCACGGCTGTGGAGATGTCATTTTCCATTCTGCTGTAATAGACTGGCCAGGGATGACGGTGATGATAATATGATGAATGCGTTCTACGATTGATTCGCGCGTTGAGAGTTTGAAGAGGCGACACTGATGATAATTGTATGACAAAACTGGAACTGCTAGCTAATGTTGAAATAATATCGAGTATCTCGCTGCCTTTTGATTGATGTAGTTGTCCTGATGATGCGTCGGCCATCAATCAGTTTTCCTTTGTGACTGTCCATCAATCGTCCTGATGCAAGTCGACATCTAAAAGCAAGAACTCATTTGAGTATGTCGCATTAGAATAAAGGCATCCTCCCCAAAAATCCAAATATGGTGAAAAGAAACTGCACATGGTTGGATACTGAAGGGATAGTGACACGGCGGCAAAGGCGGGGGACTTTCTTAGGTCGTTCATTCGTTATACTGACCTGACCTGGACGTTTGAAATGAAGATGAATGATGCCGCCGTAATTACTGATTTTGAAATTACCGAAAAAGGCGACAACAGACGCTTCGAATGATCGCAACCGACATAAGATGAATGAAATTATTGAAAAGATCCTCTCGTCCTTGTTTTTTGTTTTTGTTTTTTTTTGCAGATTCGAAAAAGCTGACCTTATCTGCAATCAATCCAAGGAAATGAGACGCCGTCTGGTCGACACAGTCGTGTATTTGTTTTTTTGTCCATCGCTGATGAGCAGCCCAGACTCTCATCGTCGTCGAACCCGCCAATATGCCGAAACTGAAATTATACAGAAAACACCAAACACAGGCAAAGGGAAAAGAAAGCCAATTAAGAAATACAATCTGGGAAGGGGGGTTGAAAACTTTTGCTGAAGGCGGAACAAATTTGACAGTTGTACAGATCGATCATCAAAGCACAGAGACATGTATTAAAGCTCGCCCCATGAGAATAGCCCCGGTACTAAGATGGTTAGCATTTGATCCATCCGCTGTTTCTTATCTCCTGCTGTATCCGCTGCGATCATCCTCGTAACCTCCGCCATAGCTCCTGCCACCCTCGGGCGCACGAGGAGGCGCATCCGCAGCTGGGGCACGGGAATAGCCGCTGTCACGGTCACCGTAAGCGTAAGACTCGCGGGGAGCACGGCGGTCATCACCACCACGGCTGTTGTACCTATCCTCGCCACGAGCACCGCCACTGCCGCCATATCTATCTTCACGGCTAGCGTAGCGATCAACGCCACGAGGAGCACCGCCATAGTCGTCACGGGTGTCACGGGAACGGTAATGGCGGTCTCCACCATCACGATCATCGTAGCGAGACGAGTAACCGCCACCTCCACCACCTCGGCGGTCGTAGTCATCGTAGTAACGGCCACCGCGAGGAGGGCGGCGGTCATCGCCGAACCGCGGCGGACCACGGCGAAAGTCATCTTCTGGTAAGTTAGCGGAGAGTACATCGAAGTATTGAACACCACAAAGGGAGGAGTTCAATGAGATCAGAATATCTACCTCGCTTAGGAGGGCCAAAGTATTTTCCAGGAGTAGGAGTTCTTGGTCGGCTACGCCTAGCCTTCTCTATGCTCAGGGTTCTGCCTTCGAATGACTCGCCTTGAAGCCCCTCTTTGGCTCCGTCGGCTTGTTCCAATGTGGACATCTTGACGAAACCAAATCCGCGAGACTCTTTGGTATGGGGATCAAGCATGATCTGGCACTTCTCAACTTCACCGTACTTGGCGAAAAGACGCATAACATCCTCTTCAGTAAGACGCGGGTGGATTCCAGTAACGAAGAGGTTGGTCCCGGTGTTAGTAGCTCCGTCAGCATTACCGTTGCCACGGCGATCACCACCACGGTCAGACGCGTTAGACATGTCATCAGCGGGACGGCGATCATCGGAGCGCTCAGTAGGAGGTGCACTAAAAATATTAGTAGCTGTATATTGATAAGGGAGTTTTATTATAAAACACTAACCGATCGCCCAACCTTCCTCCAGGGGAGGCGCTGCGATTACGCTCCCGTCTCGGAGGAGAGTCACGTCTACGGGGTGACATAGAACGGTCATCCCTTTGATATTGATCGCGAGGCTCTCCGTCTAAATCATCAGCAACTGTATCGATGAGTAACGCGTCATTCGAGACTGCCAGGAGTCGATAGCCAACGCGAAAGCCCTGCCACATTGCCAGGAGATGGGAAACTCAAGGGTAGGCGATCGACATCTGAACAGCAGAATAGAGTAGAAAACTTACCATCGTAACCGCGGCTCTCACTTTCGTAATCCATCATAGTAGCTGGACTGTGCACTGTGATATGGGTGTGGCTCTGGTTGTTATAAGTTTCAAATTTGGGCAAAGGAAGAGGGTCGCGAAACTAAGAGGCCACGCGACCAGAGAACGGTAAAGGTAAAGAAAGGTAAAGCAAAACTTACAAAGAGTGTAAGTTTGAAGGTAAACTTAAATCAACAGCGATAAATGCCAGAAGTTGAGGGCTTGAGATAGAGAGGGAAGGGAAGGGTAAGGTCCTTTTGTTTAAGGCAGGGCTTTGGCTGACGATGGAATGATGCGAAGGAAGGAAAGGGAGATGAGGCTGGTTTTGGTGCGGGTGGCAAGAAAAAAGGAGGCAGCCTATACGACAAGCACGCCAAGCGTTATGGCTTGGCGTTGATATGTATAAACCAGCCCAACAAACAACGCCTGCAGCCTTCACTGTCTTTGCCTCAATGGGATGAGCTATCCACGAGTTTCTCTAGTTGTTCTCTACTCGAGTATGGTATTTAACCACTGGAATTAGCGCCATTGCCGCGTGGTATGTACGTCCTGTTGGTCGCTGTATCGATGGTTCCTGTGCCTGACTGGTAAGACATTAAGACATACCACTGACTACTTTGTTGGCGCAGGCGACTTCCCATACCATAGGCGCCCAGCTTCTGAATGGCACTGGAATGGTAATTCCCCCACCCTAACCCTGTAGACTAAACTCAAGGAAGAAGTGCATCGATCACTCGTCACTCGTAAATTCTGGTCTCGATCTCTGGGCTACCGTGCAGTTTCCGCCATGACTGTTCTGAACGGCCCCCATCTATGTATTTCAGTATATGCTGTGAGTCTCGGGATGTGATACCAGTGTTAACGTTCGTGACCAGTAAATAACGTGAATTCTAGATGAAGCCTATAGAGTTCAAGTTATGAGTTAATGAGAGCATACGAGTATCCTAGATGCACAGCTATCCGTTATTCGTTTGACGCAATCGCCATGAAAACCGTTGGATATCGGCCACTACTTGTGTGAGGTCTTCATTCCTTTCACATCGAGTATCCAGGGAGTCAAAACTCATGTCAAAAACCTCACTTTTTCAACAGCCATTCACCAACTTCTAGACCAGATACTTGATATGCAGGTCTTCCAACTGCACAACCTATAACCCACCCTATATTCATTCCCAATCCATTCCATTGCACCAAGCAAACAAAGCGAGCAAACACAATAGAAAGAAAAAAGGTACCCACCAAAGAGTATCATACGGACACCAGTTTACTACAAGAAGCAAAAGACGTACAAACACCAACCCCCAGGTAGCAGTAAAACAATCAACAAAAACGACAATCGAAGGACAAAAAAGTCAAACCCCCAACCACTCCAGATTAATAAAAACGGGAAAAAAAGAGCCCTCCCAATTAGCTAGCTATCAATACAATCCATCGCGAAGGAAAACAAGGGTACTCGTGAACAAACGGGTTGGTGAGCAAGCAATAGAGGAAACGGGAAAAGTGAAAGAGAAATACTCATGATCGCCTCCTTCTCATCTGCCTATCAGGGGCTCTTCCAAATCTTCCGTTGGGCTCCCTCTTGACCGCGATAGTAGCCTTGCGGCTCTTCTTGCCAAGAGGTGTCACATCGTTCTCTCCGAGCTCAATATTACCATCGTTCCCTTCGCCGTCCCTATCGACGTCAAGTTTCTGCATGTCAAAGTCATTCTCGTCCAAATCGTCTGGATAATCGCTAAGCACACTTGTATTGGTCAAATTCTCCAGATCCATCCCATCCGGTATGGTACGGTTTGGTGCAAGTTCGGGTAAATCAACCATTGGATCGCGGCAGGTTAAATCGCGGGTTGATTGCAAAGAATGGGGTATATCCAGCATTGGGTTAGTGGCGTTCATTGATGTACCTACGGAACTCGCTGAGTCACCACCGATGGTACAAAGTGGCGAGGGGAGATCTTCCGCGCGATACCCACTGAGAAGGTCGCCTTTATTGCTGGTATCATCGTGGGAGTCTACATCTGGGAAAGGTTCGGCGATTGGTGTAGGGTCGGCAACCGTGGGAATATCGGGATACATAAGGTTTATCTCATCATCGAGTTCACCCTCTGCATCCTCGTCGTGAAGATCGGAATGTATGTGAGGAAAGTCTTGAGGCTCTGGTTGATCTATGAACGGAGGAGCGAAAGAGGCAGTTGGCAAAAATTCCTCGTCGATTTCGCCAGGCGCATCTTCCTCGTCGATTTCCCCAGGCGCGTCTTCCTCGTCGATTTCGCCAGGCGCATCTTCCTCATCAATTTCCCCAGGCGCATCTTCCTCGTCGATTTCGCCAGGTGCATCTTCCATATCTTCATCTTCGTCGAGTATGTTGGCATCGATATGCACACCTTCCAATACTGGGTTAAGCCCATTGACATTCTCTGGAGGAGGTGGTGTCAGGCGGTTTTCCGATTCGGTCACTGGAGCCGGAGCGGACATGTCACGGTCGGGCGAATTGGTAATCTCCACGGTCGCAGGCTCGTTGCTATCCTCCATACTACATGGCCAATAATCTTTGATATGCCACGATGGCTGCCTTTTGTCGCCCGATCCCACAAGGATTCCCTTTGCAAGTTTGGCAGATACAGTCCCCAAAATAGTTCCACCGTTAGATAAATTGAATGTCGACGCCTTGGTTATTTCCGGTGAAGCTTCTTTGGCAAGTTGATCCGAGGGACTACCAGGTGACCGGTTGCCATTGTTATTCAAAGTAGTATCCAGTAACGTCACATCCAGTTGCTCAAGTAGCCGAGCTTTCTTTGCAGGTTGTTCTTGCATTTCAGCCCACAGCTCCTTTTCACCCGTCAAAGCGGACTCCAAAGGACTCTGGAGGGAATGAAGAATTTTTTCTCCAATGCTACCAACATCATGGTTGTCGATTGGGGGCGCAGGAGAAGATATTTTCGGTGGGACATAGCCTTTAACCCGGATGTCGAAGTCAAGTTGGGGTTCGGTGGGAGATGATTCCAGAACAGAACGAATGTCCGCCGAGAATGCTGAGACGCTTGGATACAACCGGTTTTCGAGTCTATCTCGGATGAGACCGAAGCCAAGCCCAAAGAGGTTGTGGCAATCCAGGCTGCTGTATGTTAGCATTCTGTATCAATAGCATGGAGATTGCAACTTACTTCTGAGCCTGAGTAAGAACATCTCTCATCAACGGTAATTCCGGGAAATACATCTTATCCACATAGGCTTTCATCACTTCTGCTTCCTTTACTCTGCCATCCTCCCTCTTTCTGACAGCTTTCACGATTCCAAGTAGCCCAATCAAATCCTTTTCAAGATCCCCGGCAAAGTCTTTTCTCCGCTCGAGTTTCTTGCCGCCCTGCGAACGTCCCATGGAAGCATAATTCTTTCGGATAACCTCCAATGATGTGAAGCTATTGCTATCGGCTTGAACCTGAAGTCTGCGGACTAAACTTGCCCCGCGTCGGGCTTCTCGTTTCAAAGTCCAATATTTGCAAGCCTCAGATGCAAAATCGCGCACGTTGGATATTTCGAAGGGGTCGAGCGAGACAATGACCACATCATAGAGTACTTTTGGTATGACGGGGGCTCCTGACGGCAGCTTCCATATTGTTTTCTGCTCTGCAGCTGCTTTTCGCTTATCGCCTGTTCGGCGATTACCGCGAGAGACCATGTTTTGTGAGATGTCATCATCACTTAGACTGGATCTCGCTACAGCAGCTGCGTGGGAGTCACCCCATTCGCGACCACTAAAATTATTCGCATAGAATTCCATGGCGTCTTCGGTAGCGGCGTCAACCTATTTGCAAATGTCAGTGACATTAAAGTTACAGCCAAACAAGAGGCTTACATCATTCTCTTTCCTCCAATCTGCAGGAACATGCTTATGACAGAGCGCCTTCAGACCAGATGATTCAAGCTGTGCTCCAGGACCACTGGTATTCTTCATCTTCATGTGCAGCCTCGCCCGCCGTCCACATGTAACGTGGAATGCCAGAAAACAATTCCTGTTGCTGCATTGGATACAAGCTCCCATTTTTTGTTTGCATATGTAGCAGTTCTAGACAATACATCATAAGCAGGCATGGCAAGACAAAAGTGATAGCGAAACTCACCAGCTTCCACCGGGATTTCGGCACCAGATCCACACCCTCGACCGGCTCCATAAATGATGGGTTCGCCAATCTGACTTCTGGAATCCATATTGCACAAAGCAAGTGAGCCCACCTGTTCGTAGTGGTCTGTTTAAATGCGCCATCTGTGTTAGGGCAGAATACACAATTCTTTAACAATGTAAGCGCGGCACCCTGAAATAGGGAAGAAGTAAACATACTGCTGTCTGTCTGGGGATTTGTTGACATTTTCTGCAGTGCCACTGTCCCTCGGGGATATAAGGAACACCGTAGCACTCCTGGTGCACCGCCAGATTGCAGCCATCGCAGAAAACGATAGCATTCGCATTCTCACACTCGCCATCATCACAAATAGCACACTTACTGTCTTCTGCCCCATCATCTTCATCATCGTCGGCAGCTCTGCCCGAGCTCCGCCTTCTGTTAGGCAATCCGACACCGTGTGGTTTCGCCTGCACTTTTGGCATTTTCCTTTCAAGACTAACCCATTCCTTCTCCGTCTTTGTCATAACGAATTCAAATATCTCTCTGCTTATTGTGCTGTCTTCAGTTAATATCCTATGAGAGTTGTAGTTTATAAGCCACTTATCATCCTGCTCGTCCATATCGTATTCCACTAAATCAATCTCGGTCGAACCAAGTTCTTCGTCAACTCCAAGGTCAAGTTGATCCCTAAGCAATGTCTCGGGACACTGAAATAGCGTTGATTGCTGATAACCGACAGCAATCATCTTATCTGAAATTGGTTCTGCTTGATTGGATGACTGGGGATTATTCAAACCACGAGGTCCTTTACTGCCCACCCCCCCATCCCACCCAACCCCTGAAAATTTGAAGGGTTGGATTTGGCGATATGATGGTGCACGTAAGTTGAGCTTTTCCTGAGTATGATGACTCTGATTCTGTGATCTTGGTTTCCGAGTAGTAGGTGGCATCGACCGTGGAGGAGGTTTCCCAGCAGTTGTACGATGTGCTCGGAGGGATGCTAGAGTAGGTACATCGCTTACCCCCCTCTTAACTGAAGGAGTACCAGACTCGGGTCCAGCCGGGGTGGTTGGTGGTGGGGGCGTAGGGACCAGGATGATTGTGTCGTCTTTTAATTGCCCATCAGTAGGCGTTGCGGCGGGTGTTTGTGTCTGGGCCGGTGCAGGGCGCGGGTCTGAAGCCAATGCAGGATCTATAGGAACGGGAAGGGTAGATTCGATCGTCGTTATCGGTGGAGGCGTTAGAGCTGACAATGCCGGATCGATAGCCAACCCATTCGAACCGCCGGCGTTGCCATCGGTAGGTAATGGAAAGACAGGTAGATCACTTATGCCGTTAACACTTGCCGACATGGGGTCACGGTCGGTATGGGAACCACTAGACACTCCGTTCGACGAAGGCGAAACAGGTGAGGCTGCGGATTCTGACCCACGCTTCCCTAGCCCTGGTGTGTATTCTTCTCTAGTGTTGCGATGTTGGCTGGAGCCTTCCGGTTGCACGCTGCCTCGAATCGAAGCGCCAGACTGAGATCCGTCTCTTGTAGGAAAGCCAGACATTTCCTTCCTTAATTCTTCTTCCTCTTTTATATCCAGCACCCGAACTGTCTTTGCTTCTGGTAGCACTGGGGGTTTGTAGTTCTCGCCGTCAACCTCTTGCGCAGTAAGCGCAAGCAGAGGTTGTTCAATGTCAAAGCCGGGGTGAAACTCCACGTAACTCCTCTCCTCTCGAGGTTTGTACACGCCGTCAGGACCTATAGTTGGGGGCGGTGGTGGTGGTGGCGGCGCAGTTCTCCTAGCAGAACTCCCTGCATCTCCCTTCTCTCCGCTCTTTACTATCTCCTTGTAAACATATGCTGGAATTTCTTCGCCGGTACTGGGGTGAATATAGCGTCCGCCTCCACCCGCGCCCCCTGGCCGATACCCGTTCTGATATGTAGGACGTCGACGGTTGGTGGGCGAGTTATCCGTACTTTTTGGCGCCGAAGCCTGTTGTATCTTTCGTCTGGCTGCTGAGCTGGTACCACGCGCATACAGTCGAGGTCTTCCACGTCCTCTACCGCGTACAGGAGTTTGGGTTGCCGTCCGCGTCGCTTTGGGTGAGGTTGAAGCCATGGTAGTAGCGGTTGGCACACAGTGACTCCAGTCAAGAAACGGAGCAGTCGGACATGTAGCTATCAGATTGAACGGGTGAGATATGTGCTGAAGGCAGATAGAAGGCGTAGGGACGTGTTTGGCAGCGAAAGCGTGATAGGGGGTGAACGTGTGAGGTTGGGCGCGGTGCAAGCTTCTCGTTACTAAGCAGCACGGCTGAGGGGCAGGGAAGTAGAAGGCGCTAGTCACAGATGCATCACGACGATGACTTGAGCCGCATAACGACCTAGTACTTGGAGGTACCAGTAGTGATCGTAAGTGCTCTCCTTCATAAGGCATGCTAAACATATCGCTAAACACTGGTTAACTTTTTTCTATTGGCACAGAGAATGGGGTGCTAGAGTCATCCGGGTGGTCTTGTAGCACAGCACCCTCGAGTTTGACGTCGAGATAGAATGATTATTGCCCAGGTACCTCATCCTACCACCTGCACCACTACTTGCTCCCCACGCCTATCATAAATAAGTCAACTGCATCCGATATGTCTGATCAGTGGACAACCCTGGCCCACGCCGTTTCGAGACTGCTCGGATGGAGCTATTTTCTTTGTTGGGGCATCTCATTCTACCCGCAGCTCATCATCAACTACAGACGCAAGTCCGTCACCGGGCTGGCCGTTGATTATTTCACCATCAATGTCCTCGGCTTTGCCTGTTATACCGTCTCTTCGCTTCTGTTTCTCTTTTCGCCCGTGGTGCGAGACGAGTATGCTCGACGCCATCCGCATGCGCCTGAGCCAACGGTCCGCTGGAACGATCTTGCATTCGCTGTATGTGACCCCCTTCCCCGATCCCAACGATCCCGGTTTTGGCGTTTATTACATCCTTACATGCCTTCTTAGCCCGCTCGCCCAGCGGGTTAGTTGATTTTCTTTAAGCCTCTTCCCACATCGAGCAGTTCTGATAACCGAAATGCAGGTGCACGCGATGCTCATCAGTATCATAACGTGGTCTCAGTTCTTTCTTTGGGGCTATCAACGTCATCCGCAACAGAAGCTCTCGAAGCCCATGACCATCATTATTGTCGGGTGTATTGCTGCGACAATGTTTAGTATTTTAAAGGTCGACGGGAAGCGTTGGCAATGGATTGATGTGGTGAGTTTTTTTTTTAATTTTGCTGTGATTCTTTCATCATTTTGATTGCCGTTTCTCGTTCCACAATTATCCTCAGCCTGTGTAATTCTCCTTATGTGTGTGTGAATGTGTGTGAATGTACATGCATGCTTTTTATCGGTCTGGCTCCTTGTCTGCCAATATCTCGGGATGCCGTACTGGCGACCCCGGGACCTGGGAACACCACACTTCATATTCCTTATCCCAGCTATTACATGTCTGTAGCTTCACTGAAAGCACAATTATATCGTCAAACCCTTATCCGGCAAAGCAAAAAACCCACAGGCAAGTGAGAGCTTGCATAAACAATCACAAACCTAACCCATCGACTTGCTTCTTTGGCTGTTTACTTTACCCACCTGTAGCCTGCCCTCGCAAACCACATTCCCCACATTCCATCGCTCCTTGGATCTCCTCCGACCTTATGATTACCCACTAATACCAACATTTCCTAGGTCTACACCCTCGCCTACATCAAGCTACTTATCAGTATCATCAAATACCTCCCACAAGCGTTCCTAAACTACCAACGCAAATCGACTATTGGCTGGTCAATCCACAACATTCTCCTTGATCTCTCCGGCGGGATCCTCTCCCTCGCCCAACTAATCCTCGACTCCTCACTGCAGAGCGATTGGTCTGGTCTCACTGGAAACCCCATAAAGTTCTTTCTGTCGCAGATTGCAATCGGGTTCGATGTGGTGTTTATGTGCCAGCATTATATCTTGTACCGGGGGCGTGAAGATGACGAGGCGGAGGTGGGTGGGGAAACTGGATATGGTGCTATTGCCATTGAGGCCGGTGGCGGTAGGAGGAGAGGACAGTGGAGGACACGAACTAACGGTGAGGAGGAGGCGCTACAGATTGAAGGCGCCGAGGCAAGTGAGAGGAGGGCATTGTTGAGTGAGGCGGTGGCAGAGACTGTTGCTGGAAATCCTAGTGAGACGGGCGCGGGGTCCGGGACTTTCTAGAAAGCTGTACAGACTAGAGTATACAGATCCTTACATTATTACATCTATACCATTGTTACCACTACGTACGATTTACCAACGACGTGGTACATCTTGACAATCCGCACCAACAAGTCGTTCACATGATATCACTCGGTATCCAGCACGGATCGGATCCGCGTTGTCTCCGAGTTGTTGGCTGCCGCGGCTAACCCGACTGTCAGGCCCGAGACAGCGGCAGCTGCTATGCCACTATGCTTGCTCACTGGCAAACACTCAACGGCTTCTATACGGGGATGCTGTGCGCCTTACAGACTAGGCACGCCCCGGCAGGTAAAGAAGGCTAAAAGCGTGGAGTGTGCAGGCACAAGGTACACGAGTGGGGTCGAAAGGCAGCGGGGAGTGCCGCCCGCACTCCCGCCTTTAGGTAGCTGCGATAGTCAAGGTTGCCCGAATTCCGTATATCACGACCCTCCCTGAGCAACATCCCTAGTTTTTTTCTCCCTGTATCACACCCTGGGACTACAATTTTCCATAGTCTCGAACCCTGAGACCAAGGTTTTCCGTTCCAGCCTCTTACCGCAATCCAAAAATCTGCATGATACCCTCAGCCCGCGGAACACCCGCAAACCGCGCTTATCACGCCCCCCCCCGCTTTAGCCATACTATGGTATCGTATAGTCCTCACGCCTTACGCCCTGCAGGGATAGTGTGCTTCACGTACATATCAGTTTTGTTTATTCGGCAAATGGGAAGTTCCATGGGGATTCCAAACCGGTGGGTGTATCATGCTGGTCCAAATATTCTACAAAGTTTTGGGTTGGCAGCTACTCTTCTTCCGCCTTCTTCAGTGGTAGTTCTATAGCTTTATCTCTGGTAGTTTAATGCCAGCCGTTTTCCGTGGCTTGAACTGGATAAGGTGTGTAGTAGAATATGGACCTCTTGATGTGCCATCATAACAGGCCAAATAATGCTACTTGGTGTTTGGTACCTCTCCTCAATAATGGTCGTTCCTTTTCACAAAAGAAGTTGTAATTTTACTCCCAGTTTACGTGCTTATCAATCGCAAACTAAAAAAAAAAACATGCAAGAACTCCGTAGCGTGAATTAAAGCAAAAACATAAAAAAGAAACATCGACGCCGCGAATCAAATGAACAAAATGGAAAAATGATTAAATACGACCTGGTAACACAACAACAATACACTTAGTAAAGTAAAGATCGGAAACCAGGTACTGACAGCTGAACACAAAGCTCGTTCGTTACCAGTGAAGGAAATAGTAGATGAGGGGACATAAGATGTAGTATCCCCTATTCCCTTCCATCCTCCTGCAGAGTCCTTTCACCAGACGCCCTTCCTTTTTTTAACTCGGCCGCAAGCTGTAGAGAACTTCAGCGACACGAAACCAGACTTATCCCACCAAATCCCAACACAAATACAGGAAAGAAAAAACATAGGAACAAGACACAATGAGCACGGTTAAACCATTTAAAAGGTCACCGCTAGGTCACCCAAATTCCATTTCCGCGCACGGGGAACAAGACCAGAAGGGACAACCGTTGAAGAAAAAATAACATGAATCGTACCGAATCCCTGCTGTATGATAAGAACGAAGGAAAGTCGTCTCCATATCGTTACAGCCCATGCACACAGAAATCCTGAGCCTATCCACCGTGCCGCCGCCGCCGTCCTCTGCTACCGCCTTCCGGCCGTTGTGAGAGGACGTCTCGCAACTGTGGGTCGTCCTTATCCTTGTCCATGTGGTGAACTCTTACGTGCCTTCATTCTCGTCAGTGAAAACCGTCCCTGCTTCAGCCAGTTTGGCGTTTGTTACCTCTGAAGATTATCCGGTCTAGGGTACTTGTGCTCTCTATCTGGACAAAACGGACAGACATATCCTGGGGAGTCGTGAACGAGACCGTGACGGATCATCTCGTTTTTTCGCTTGAAGCCTCTACCTCCTTCTCCCCGAGGACATCCCTTGATAGGGCAATAATGTGGTCTGACGGAGGAGTGAACATTGGCATGGGAACTATCAGTATCAGCGAGAGCCAGAAAAAAACCCTGACAAGCAGTGACCTACTTCAAAAGATACTGAGTTTGAAATGGTGGTGCTTTACAATCGGGGAATTCACACTTGAATCCTCCAGTAGCCAAAGGCCCTGTTTGAGCTCTTTGGTTCCTTGGGGGTGGAGGTGGAGCAGGAGGACTTGGAGTAACTTCCTCGGGTCCAGAACTTGGCAGTGTTTCACCAGTACTCGGTCCCCTTGGTGTTGTCTGATCCGAATTGTATTGGAATTCCGATGATGTAGACGCGCTTCTTCCCTCAAGATTTGGTGGCAAGGGCGCCGGAGCAAATCCACTCCGGGCAAAAAGATTCGCGCTATCGGGGGTCGCGGGTTGCGCGGGATATGCTGGTTGTGGACTACTTGCAGCATCCGTTATTGGGGGGTAGTGCGGTTGGTGATGTGGGTAGAAATTTGGTTCATTTAAACTCATGAAATGCTGCCGTTGCTGTACGCTGAGGTGTTGCAGTGACGGTCGGGGGGTTCCCTCAGCGCTGCTCACAGAATTTGGGGTCGGAGGTGGCAATCCCGGGGGGGATTGGGTTGTACCTTGCGTTGTGGATGATCTGGTAGGCGGCGCAAGACCGGCTTGGATTTGAGGGAAGGCTGCTCGAGAGTCTGGTGTTCTACGTGCTCCAGGCCAACCACCTTGCATCTGCTGCGGCGATTCTTGTTTCGTTGCAAGCTCCGCCAAAACATCAATGGAATTGAGTGGAGGTAATGTAGTGTGCTTTCCATCCCGATTAGTTGGCGAAGAGTTCTGTCCCATCATTGAAGGAAGCGGAGGAGATAAGCCACTAAACGGTTTGTTTGGCGATTCCGGCGACGACGGAACTCCATGACCCCAATTCACGCCATTCACTCCAGATTGAGACTGTTGCGCAGACAGATATTGGTTGATTGCACCACCGGCAAGAGCCACAAGGCCCGCGGTAGTCTCTCCACCGGCAAGAGTCATAAGGCTTACGGCAGTCTCTCCAGTAGTTTCCGAGCCGTCTAATTCCATCGATTCTTTATTTGCTACTTCATTCTCTTCCTCCTTTGGGACTGGTTCCAGCTGTCCTTGCTTCATAAGCTCTGGGTCAAGTGGAAGATCCACAGCCTGGTTCTGGCTTGTGTCTCCATTATGGTCTAACTTCCCCACGGCTTTCGGAGTGCCGTTGCTACCATCTGCATCAATTTCCATAGGTTCCGGTTGCTCCTTCACACCATTGGCCGTATTGCTTTCGGGTTTGTTCTGCCCGGCATCAGCTTCCGCCATTTTTGTTGATTCGCTCTTAATATCCGGCTCGTTCAATCTAGATTTAGACTGTCGTTTACTAGGATCGTTACTGTTACTCCCGTCCAAATCAGTACCGCCGCTCCCGCCCTCCATCTCGTTTGTATGTTCACTCTCGCTTTGGTCCGCAAGGGGCCTCTTTCCCGCCGTTATTGCGGTTTCGTATTGGTCAGGACCCAGAAAACTTATAAGAACAGCGTCTCCCTGTGATGGAAACACTGTGGGGGTATCTGAAAAACTCGATTTTGACAATGTTGAATCTGATTCGACTGACAACTCTCTTTCGTGTTCTATTATGTTGGTTCTGCGAAATGTTGCAAACTCTGCGTCTTCTAACTCGTCCGAACTGGACGGTGGCACTGCGGTAGTGGAACTCCGAGGGGTACCCGTTGCAGGATAACGAGGGACGTTTCTGGAACGCCCCGCTACTGCTGTAATGAAGACTTGACGCCCAAACCAATCAGCCAATCAACCCTCACTCTGTGTAACAACCCCCTTGTGAGGAGCTAACCTTATGCTACCCCGACAAACAGCCGTGGCAGACGATGTCACCTGGTGCAGTAATGCCGTTGCGAGTGCAGGAGTAAGTGAAATGCGCAACTGTCTGTCGACTTTGTGTGGCTTCGTTTGATAACTTGCGGTAGTGTTTCCTAGTTGGGCTGTAAGCGTTTGGCTTGACGAAATCGGCGGCTGTTGATTGGTGGTGATAGGTGAATAACTCGCGACGATGCTACAAATCGATGGGAGGCCTGAAGGGCTCATGGAAAGCAAAAATTAGCACTTCTGTAAAGGTTCAGTGTCGGCGTGGAGGAGAGAGGGGGAAAAGTGGAGAAGCGCGCAAAGGTTCGGAAACAGACGAGATCAAGGAGCCAACGCAGGATGAAAACATGCATACAGCGATAGGATAGGCGGAAGCAAAAAACGACCGAACGAGTCAAGGTAAAAAGTGATATAACCACTTGAACAGCCAATTGAACACGAGTGGTTCCATTAGCTGTTGAAATTGATTTGAATAATGCGGCTCGGTGAGGCTCTTGAGAACCGAGCAGATCTCAAAATCAACGCTTATGTACCGTGCCCGCAGCCATGCGGCTCCAGATACCGACCGACAACGACGACAAAGGCCAACAGAACGAACGAAGAAAGCACTGTTGAAGGGTCAACATACTGACTGATGATCAGCGGATCAAAGCTTTCCTGCACTAGCAAAGACCGAGACGAGAACGCTAGCTTATGTCGCGTACGTTGAATTGAAAAATGGCCCTCGACAAGTCGCCCGACCGAGCGCCGTCTCTGTGGACAATTGCGATCTTGGTGAACTTCGGGGTGGTGAATTATCGGGCGTGATCGCTTCGTGAAGGGGTTGAGGCTGGCAGAGCCTCCTTCCTTGGTGGAAACGACCAATTATAAATACCAAGACGGGCGGTGGGCTGTGGATTTGGCAAGCAGTAGCCTCGACGGCCACTGCGGCCCTATCTAGAACACAATATAAGGAACGCACTTGTAGCGCGACTTTGTAGTTGGGCGGTGGGGGGAAAGGAAGAAAAGAGTGGGAGAAAGGAAAATGAAAAATGAAGGGAACAAGAAAGGTTGGATCAAAAGAATTAAGAAGGGGAGCGTAGGTGCCCGTTGTTATGGGTGCAGCGGAAATTCAGAGGCTCAAGTCCAGAGCTGGTCCTAGGTACTAGTGCTTGCTAACTTTAGTGAACAACAGCCCTTGTTGACCGACTTGGATACCACCCACGCCGTCGGATTCTATCATGTCAAATCAAGTCCAACGGAGAGTCGGAAATCGGCGGCAATGGTGGGCAATAGTATATTTCAGGGGCGATATGAAGCGCGATCTCCTACTCGCCATGCTGAAGCGGCCATTTTTCGACACTCTTCCGCATCCCAACAGCCCCAAGAATTGGTGTGTTCCGGGATGAGGCGGCTCTAATGGAAATATATTGATTGTCCCACACTCCATGTTGGCTTGACACTCTGCAGGTGCATGTCTGTGGGTCCAAGTTCGGAGGCAATCTACAGTATTATTGCAGTAGGTATTAATGCATTCTTAATCTGTGTCCTGCAAATGGAACGAATCAATCCGCGCTTCAATGGAAATGGTTCACCGTACGTTGCAGAGGGTTCAGAGTTTTATCTTACGGCAGTTTGATTTCCACGTGGTGGGCTTGGAGACAGAGCCGCCGTTGTATGTATGAATTCGAGACACTGAGTGGGGTAAGAATTCTAACGTTGGAGAGGTAGGTCTTTCTCTTCAAACAAACAACATTCTGCGAGTAGAACACACCTTCAGGAAGTTGCAACACTATCTATTAACTCCCATCGCAAGCCACTCCCACAGCCTCAGCTCGACAATATCGAGGAGTGTCCCCAAACCTAGTGGTGGTGGTGGTGGCCATTGCACCTTATTCGGCGTGCCTTAGGTCCCAGGAGGATGACTGGTGGTTGCGCTCAATCGTAACAGAGGCTCTGGAATGTGCTTCTACGATGTCATACAGCATGAGCAAGAGGTTTCATGGGGCCATATTCAAGGCGTGCCTCATTCATAGAGCACATGCCGCCCTGGCATAATAACTGTACGTCTATGGTGTGGAATTATAGCAATATGAATGAGGCGGCCGTTCGGCGTCGGCATTGCGTCGGCGAGTTTGTATGTTGCCTTTTTGGTCCTTCCGGGCTCTCAATTTGCGCTTCGTTTTAATTACATTCACCACTATCATGAATGTACTAAGTACTTATGTCAATGCAGTTGTTTAGTGCAACGAATAGTTATTTAGTCAAGCGAGAGGTGAGGGTACACTGAATTCACAAATGACTGACAGGCACAGGTATTACCAGAATGCAGTCTTCATGGCCGGGAGATTAACTCAGGCAACGGCAAAGAGCTATTGTAGGAGCTAGATGTTCTTCTTTCCGATGTTGTAGGGTGCTGTATGGTTGTATGTGAGCGAAAGGGATGTTTGGGCTGTCAATCGTGTACTTATCCGTCACTGCATATCTCTGTTGGTACTGGTTGGAATCACTCTCACAATATACTCGAGAACTCTCTGTAAATCGCCCTCCTCATGAAAATTCACATCTATAATGCGTTCACATTGGGGTAATTTTTGCTACCAGGAATCACGCGGATCGCCGTCGTCCCTAGCACAAGAGGTTTCCTTCCACTAAGGAAGTATGCTGTTCGGAAAGCACTTGATGGATTCTATCGTACATGTCCTATACGGGCCCAAGTATTGGATTATATACTACTGGGCACATCGAGTATCGAGGAGCGACTTTACGAGCAACGAGAGAATCTAAGAACGAGAAGACAAGTCTGGTAGAATCATTGAGAAGATATTGGTGTGTAGATTTCGCTACCCTGGCAACGACTAGCGCCAAACTTTCTTAGCGCTTTGTTGATACTCACAACTCCCTGTGTCATCCACTATCATCGCTCGTCCTATTCAATTCAACGTCACCACAATAAATCCGAAAAGTGACATCAACCCAGTCCCATGATGCCCAGAATTGTGGACGAAGATGGTACTCCATGTCCTGTTCGATCCGGTCATTCAGGCTCATCGGATCCGTTCCCCGTCTTCCCGCCCACAGCTTTCCCTTTACCAGCAACATACAGCAATAATGATGATACGGCAAATATCGATTTCACCATGGCACTGCCTGATAATGAGCCGTTTTTGGCGAGACATACCCGAAAAAAGAAGGAACCGAAAGGATTGAAACAACCACCACGGCGAATCACGAACTACATTCCACCTGTTCGTCACGAACGCCAGGAACGCAACGAGCAACAACAAAACGTGAAGACTAAGAAACCAGTGGAGGATGCTCAAGTAGCTTCTTTGCATACGGAACCAGAGCGGCGACGGCAGGGACTACAGCAGCAACCTCAACGTTCTTTGATAGGAATTGGAGCTAGGGGGCCATCTCGTCGAAGAGTTAGTGCTATGCTGCAAGCAAAGCATCAAACAAAGCACCACGAACAGATAGCTGCGCAAGATGAAAACCGAGCGCGAGGGTCAGCACCAGAGCTACGCCCAGCTAGCACGAATCAAGAAGCGATCGTGAGCAAGAGGCCGGCCCTAGGAGAAAAATGCCGAAATATGTCAGCTCAAAAGCAATCACTCGGGGAAAAGAAGCATCTTCGAGCGCCACCCAAGCGGCTCCCATCGATACTTCAACAACCGTGGGCCACGACCGGTACAGTGAGAGATCGGAGTAGTGAAAACGGGAGTTTGCCTTCTGGAAAACAAGGTATCCAGAAACTTATTCCAGAAAGGTCGCCTCCTAGAAAGTCAGTACGATTGTCGGACGACCCAATCCGCGTGCCGACCCAAAGGCCTGTTCCCCCCGTTTCTAAGGCGTCAGCTCCGACAGTTATTTCGACTAAACCTTACGAAAGGGTTAGGAAAAGAAACTCTGATGACATTTCATTCGATCATGATGACTCTTTTACATCCCAGTCCAGCAACCACTCCGATGCTCCAGGCTCCTTGCGACTTAAAAAACGTATCAAAACTTCTATAGGCAGCCTCCCTACACCCCCGGGACTCACCCAAGAGGAAGAAAACGAGCTTCTACCACCTTCTGAATTCTTGATCCCGGACGTGACATCGTTTCATCCCCGACCCAACAAGAAGCGTCCATTGGATCCTGTTCTCACGGATAATATTGAAAGGTGTGAGATGTATGAGGAATCATGGCTCTCGGCACAAGAATCGTCGGTTTCTCAGCTTTTGAACCACTTACTCGCCGAATATTCTCCGACCCCGGTCAGCAAACACAGGAGATCGTTGCGCAAGGAGGTTCTAGCTATGTACTCTGCAGCACCATTTCCACTTATCTACAACCGGGTCCATGCCAGCTTGCTATATGGGGCACTGTCTATAACACAGCATTTGCTCGACAAAAGCTCGGTGGCAAGGATGTCTCGTGTCGCATCGTATAGTTCTGCGCAACATTGTGGTTGGAGTGCCGATATCGGCATACGAGAGAAGTTTTTGGATTTGTTCCTTGGAAGCTACGAACAATCCATTCTCATCATTGGCTTGGAGGTTGTCGTCGGAAGAGAAATGTTTGCGTTTGTGCAGTCCCAGGATTCGGAGAAGAAGATTTTGGAGGAATATATGGATCGGTACATCATCAAATCAGAAGATATACTTTCGAGCGTCCAGAACCCGATACAGAAGAACAAGAGGGGCTCTAAGATGGGTGGCCATAGTGGAGAAGACGAAGATAGAGGAACACCAGCCTGGCTGCTGAGACGTAGCTTGCTCCGGAGTTTTATGTTGATCATATTACTGGATAAAGCAAAGTCTCGAGGTGTCCTCGGAAGGCAGTGTCTCTTTAAGAAAGTATACTAGTACTTTTCTCACACCCAGCCCGAATAAGCTGACAACCAAATTAGGAATCCCACCATAAGTCTTCAGTGTCCGTGCTAAAGGCCCTCTCGCGGCTATTACTACCATCGGTTGGCGATATATCCAAGCCGTTGAGCCATTTGAATTACACCTTGGAGACGGAACAGGGCCCGCTGTTGGAGTATGACTATACAATTAAAAATCTTGCCATCGATCTTAGAGATGGTGTTCGTCTCGCCAGGGTAGTGGAAGTACTTTTGCATTCCAAAAGAAGAGAACCCTCATCTGCACAACGAGATGACAATGAAGAAGACTGGTCACTGTCTCTTCACTTGCAACATCCGGCTCCATCTAGGGCACAAAAGCTCCACAATGTGTCTCTTGTGCTTTCGTCGTTGAACAAAGCCGGTGGAAACTCCCAGAATATCGAAGCAAAGGACATCATTGATGGACACCGGGAGAAGACAGTAGGCTTGCTGTGGAGCCTTTTGAGCCAGTGGGGCCTCGAACTGCTGCTGGATTGGGATGCGGTCAAGAAAGAGACTCATAGGCTAGAATGCGAACAGTTTCCCGGCGTGGTGGACGAGGGCATGGGCATGTGCTCAGGCAAACATGACCACATTGTACTGTTAAGGAACTGGGCCAGTAACGTTGCTATTAAGCATGGATTGGCCATTTCCAATCTCACCACAAGTTTTGCAGATGGCAGAGTCTTCTTAGCAATTGTGAACGAATACGAACAGTATCTCCCTTCCTATTCCAAAACAGACAAGACGTCCCTAGAGGCCAAGCTTCGCGGGATTGGATGCAATTCCTACTTTGGTAAGCGATCAAGAGAGCATCATTATGTCAATGGGTTGCTAACATACTCCTAGCTGGTTTGTTTAATCCCCAGGCAACTAGCAGCAGGGTATTCAACCAGGACTTTGTTGTTGCTGGGCTGGCATACCTCTGCTCTCGACTTGTGCAGCCCTCAATCCTAGAGCGAGCGGCAATGACAATCCAACGAGCCTACCGAAATTTGGTCTTCCACACAAATGTCCATAAGCGCATCAACCTTCTTGTCCTGGCCCATAGGTGCGCGGATGTGGTGAATAGGAAGAACGCGGCAATTGCCATCCAACGAGCATACAGAGAGTTCCTCCATGTGAAGATTAAGAAATTTGTTACCAGCATTACCAACGTCCAGACTCTAGGTCGAGCATATTTGGTCCGTCGCAGTTTGCAACAATCCCTCCTAGCAGTAGTCATAGTGCAACGAAGATGGCGTGCCATTAGAGAAACCAGATATCTAAAACGTATCAGTGTGGCCAAGCAGGCTGTTATTGGTATTCAAGCTTTTTCCAGGGGAATTCTAGTCAGACAAAGTCTTCTCAACCTGAAACAGACCGTTCGCATGCTTGAAACTCGATGGAGTGCTATCAGCCTTGGAAGACAAGCTCGGAAGGCATTTCTACATTACAGGATGGCCGCAGTTATAATACAGAGGGTATTCCGACGACACAGCGGTTCAAAGAATGAAAGGCAAGCATTCTGTCAAACACGTCAGTTTATAACCAAAATTCAAGCTCTGGCGAGAGGCCATCTCGCGCGTGTTCAATACTTCCAGCGTACTACAGATATTATGATAATCCAATCTTGGTATCGTCAGGTAAGGGACGCTCGTAAAGTGCGAGCCGAGTACGTAGTCCTTCGACAGGCGACTTTATTCATCCAGGAGCGGCGCCGCGAAATGGTTTTGGCTCGATCGCTGAGAAATGATTACTTACGTTTGTCTGCTTACGCATCTAAAATCAAACTGCGGTATCTGAGGAAGAAGAGAAAAATGAATGCTGTTATACTGTTACAGAGGGCGTGGAGGACAAGAGCATGGATAGTCAGAATGCGTCGCATTCGCAAAGAAGCAGTTCATATTCAGAGTGTTTGGCGAGGGTATCTCACACGGAAAGAATCCGGTCCCAGACTCCGCATCATCCGAAGGAGAATCAAGAATACTGTGGAGCAGGGCGCGAAGGAGGCAGAGACACTTGGCACTCGTACAAAGCAAGCCCTGGGAATGGTGAAGGCTAAGGCAGGATTTTCTAGAGGAATCGCACAACTAGGTTTGTCATTTTTCCATAAAACATGCATTGAGCAAATACTGAAGTTTATCGTTTTGCAGAAGAAAAAACTGCCCTTTCTCGAGAGTGTGCACTCATTGTTGCCGAAGACGAAGCGGCAATCGTTGCTATATTGGCGTATATGGAGGTCACCGCAGTCCAGGTACAGAAGTCTTCGTCTTCGGTTGTAGCTCGGTCTTTACTTTCCGCGGTAAATATGCTCGCCACTATTGCTCGATTGCGAGCTCTCCATTCCCTTGTTGTGGGGTGGCAGGTGGCCAAAGGCGGCAAGGATGTCTTCAACGTTTTGTTGCAGGTTATTGACGTTCTGAAAACTGCATCGACAAACACCCCACCGTATGAGCTGCTTCTACTCTCTATGAGGACGCTGGCTTCTTTTACGGAGGGAGACGCTATTAGGCGGAGATTATGTGCGAGGAAGAAGTGGGTCGAGAAATTGCTTGTGACTCTGCAGGCCATCCAGAATGCTAGGAAGCGACGAGGTGCTACAGTGGATCGGGCCAAGTCGGATATCTTAACAGAACTTTTTAGAATATTCAGTGATGGACAGAAGGTTTGATGTTGATGTGTGGTGGCGTTTCTTTCGAGTGGGGCGCTATGGTGTGAGATTTTTGCTCTTTGTATTTTATCCTTTCGACTACGTTATTGCGTGTAGGCCAGGCGTTTTATATACTTCTTGCTTCTGTAGATACCTTTATTAAGGCGTTTGCTTTTGTATCGTTCTACTCTGTTGCAGAATCGCAATATACACTAAGTTGATGATACTTGCAGCCAAGCTAAATTCGTCTAGCCCAGGGAACAACCACGCGGTTCGGGTTTCCCAAGAAATCCAGCTCCTGCCGGCTAAAACTCATGCAGCCGGTAACCAGACTGGAGGTTCCAGGCATCTTCCAGAATCCTAGGAATCTCAGATTGGGATAAATTCTAATGGTGCGGAGAGGATTTAGATACGGGAGGCCGTTCATCAGAAATTTGTACGACCTTGAGTATGATAGATATTTCAGTATCCCAATTACGGGCACCATTATGTCCTGGTAATCCTTGAACAGGGATCGGCCCGGGCCGCCGCCACGCGTGGGAAGTACTCCCCTTCCGCCGGGTATATCGAAGCTAATGTCAGATCCCATGAAAAGGCTCTAAAGTGCCTCAGTCTGGCGACGACTCCTTTGCCCTACTTGTCTTAAGTGCTCAAGTATTTATCTTCTGCTCGATTTCCTGTACGCACTTCTTCCAAAGTCAAATGTCTATTATTCCCTCTCATGGATCCATCGACTCTAAAGCAAAGCCCCAGCCTGGAGATAATGTAGCAGCAGCAACTTGCACCCACCGAAAGGTTTACGGAGAACCTAAGTTATGGCTCACTCTGGTCTCATTCACCACGACCGGGGGTAGGGGAATATCCAGGCCGGAGCTCTTATAGTGATAGCAACGAAACAGTCGAACTAGATCCACCGGCGATATTACATTCCAATTATACGTACATCCAGCACAAGAAATATGGGTGGTGTGATGATACAGATAGCTGAAAATAATTACTACTGGATTCACTCGAGATGGGTCCTCATTGATACCGCCATGGACGAGTTTAATGACCCAAGTACCGCGAACCAACACCGAATGTGTGGTGTGGAAAAGCCTGATCTCGACTCAGTACATAACTACAAGATATGCTTAGAACCAGATTCTATGAACCCAGGGTACCATATAGAGGCTACAAGATCTCAAACATTCTCTGTGGCCGGCTCTTTGACCCTACAGGATGTCGAATTTGATCAAGGCGTTACGTACCCAGACAAACACCATCTGGGCTTGACAAAAATGAGAATCCGTTTCCCGAGGTTGATGATCCCGACTCAGATTCACAGAATCTTGCGCTGTCTCTATCAATGTTCTTGACTTCGGCCAACTTTAGCCATCACTAATCATTCACCATTCAAAAAACAAAATCCCAGATGCCCAGCAGTAAACCCTGAACGCGAACAAACAAGCCAACAGAACACCATAGCATAAAGTTTTAAGTAACGCCTTCCAGCCATTTAGCTACTAGGAAATCTTTCCAAGAAGCTTTGCAACCTTCCTCCAGCACCTCTCATATCCGGGATATGCATCGAAGCTGAACCCTGTTGCATTCCCTTTGGCCCTTTGACCTCTATTCCAGCACGTAGCAAGTTAACTCTCACCAATTTCATCCTTGCGGCTCGTTCGTAGTTCCGAGCCATAGCGAGGGTGTCCTTGTGAACCGTAGCACGCAAATCCGTCTGCTTTGCGACAAGTAGCTGTAACTGTTAGTTGCGGTGTACTGGCAAATTGAAGAGTGCTTTATACCCTGTTCTTGGTATCAATCCTAGCATCCAGAGTTCCCTGGCCAATCATGCCTACGAGCTCCTTCTCTAACGCCTCCTCGTCGGTAGCAAATGCCTGAGCCATGCTTGCCAAAGTCACACATGAGAACGGAATAAAGTACTGGACAATACTCTTGGACCGGATGCTTTCGTAAAGCGGCTTGACATGGCGTTGGAGGTAGATATCGAGAAGGTAGTCATTCCTGTATTCCTCCAAAATCTGCAAACAGTCCGAGTACTTTGCTGTATGAAAGTACGCTATGGCACGACGCATGTGAGGTTCTAACTCCAAGAAGTTGCGGAAGTTGTTGTTGTCGAGCACATCTGACTTGATCATATTCCGATCCATCGACGCAAGCGCACACAAACCACCATAGACGGCCACATCATTTGACGAAATAACTTCATTGAAGCTGGATCCCAACGTCGCAGGACATTCGAGGAAGTGTTTTGCCGCATTCAGATATGATCCGGATGAGAGATGGGTAAGTCCCATCGCGACCGCAAGCTTCGGGCTCAGAGCTTCCTCGTCTTCTGGCGTCTTCTGAAGGTTCTTGATCTTTGCAACGTGTGCCTGGACCGACATGTAGTTTCCCTGTTCAATACATACCCGGATGATCTGAAGCGACATATCGAGGATGTGTTTGGGGGCGGTGCAATAGTCGCGCATGCGGGAGTAGGATTTGAAAGCATTCGGGAGATCGCCGGAGGCATAAAAGAGATTGCCTAAGTCTTCATGACCCATCTGGCGGAGGAATAAATTAGAACAAACTTGCCAACAACTAGAATAGAATGTGACAGATATACCCTGATGCTTTCCTTGATCAAGTTATGTTTATAGCTCTTCAAGGCAGCTTCCATCTGCTCCATCTCATTCATCATTTTGCGAGACGTCCTGTCGGCCCAGTCTTCATCCAGTCTAGCATCGGGATCACTCGGTACGATCTTTTGTAGAACAGAGACCGCATATTTGTATCTGATAACGTCGTTGGTTTGTTTGAGAGTCTTAATGACTAGCTTGAGAGATTCCACGGCAAGCGGGACCGAGTGGACTCCAATGTGTAGGAGGCGATCAACCCGTGTACGGCCTGCAACACAGGCATATCAGTTCTGCTTGCGGTTGGGTTGGGTGGGTGGTGATGGTACCGGTGTAATTCGAGATGTAGGTTTCAAGGTCGAAACGAGTGGTGCCTTGGAGGGGTCAGTGAGCAGTGCAGTGTTGAACAAAGGCATCCTCAGTTACCTGTGACAACGATATTATTGCGTGCAGCTCTATCGTCGAAGAAAGCGTTTAATGGATCTTGGGATGACATGATTACAAGATGGGGAGTTCGCCTTGCCGGAGCTGTTGAAGCTGTTAGAGGTTGGAAGTCGTTTAGTGTCGTATACAAGGTGGTTTGGAGGCTGAAGATGAGGCCCTGATAAGATATCCGATAAGATAACGATAGAGAGCAGTTCTTTGTTAACCGCTGAGAAGCCAAATATTTCTCCCTCTGGATTCCACATCCCCCAACCAAGACCCCACGCCAACCGTCGCCGCCGCTACACCCCTTACCGGAAGAAACATGGTGGAATGGGAATTCAGAATCTAGTACTCTATGACTTTTCACTAGTTATTTATAACTATAATTCAAAAAACCCTTCAAGCTACCAACAATGCAATCGGACTAACAATAAAATCCAGTAAAAATACCTGCCGCTTAACTATATAACAAACCCGAACCGCGGTGCACATTCTGTGCAACTATCCCAACCTTTCGATCTCTCCATCGTTCTCCCATGCCTTCAACTTAGCCTCCACCGCTTCCTGCATTAAATCCACCTTTGATTTCCCCTTGAAAAGGCCGCAGACCACATGATACGTGTTCGTCTTTCCGTTGAGGAACTCTTTTACACTCTCACGCAGCATAGTTTCCTAGCAGCAGTCAGAAGAGTCGTTAAATGTACAAGGAAACTCACAAGTTCTTCAGTCCAATCAAAATTCTTGGCCTTGAGTCTAGATAGCTGCTTCGTCACTACCCCAGGCGCCTTTTCAATCCCAAACGTGCTCTGGAGACCTTCCGCCATTTCTTTATTCGTCTTTCCTTCCGCTTTGGCCTGAAGGATATAGGAGTTGTGAGCAGGTTCCCATGTAGCCCTGCTAGTTTCTCCGGATTCCTTCTTTGGCTTCGAAGCGGGTTTTGCGCGGGACTTCTTCTCCTTTGGGCCTTCAGTGGTTGAAGAGGCTTTACGCTTCCCTCCGGTTTTTGCTTTAGGATTAGTGTCCTTAAAGGATGAGGCGTCATCAGGTCCGACCGTGGTTTCCTCAGTTTCAGTTTCTTCCATGGTAGAAGAACCGTCGAGAGAAGGTAGCTCGATCATGGGCGTATCAGGTAAAGACGACTCGGTCAGAGACGTGTCGGTGGTCTCTGGAGGAGAAGAGATGCTGGGGGTGGTTTCACGAGAGGACATATTGTAACTTGTTGACGGCAGTAAGGTTTTGATCGGGGTAGGAGGGAAAGGGGCGGGAAGAGAAATTGCGAGGGTATATATGGACGAGAGATGCTACTCATTTCTAGAGTTCTGTGTGTCAAGTTTGCCCATAATGAAGAAAAAGAAACATATACCCAATGAGGAGGTTTGATAGAGTAGGTATGGGCTAGGATCGGCACCTATATGTTGCTGAAGTCTACCTACGACGGGCACCGCACATCGAAGAGCACTATAGTCACTTCTTGGGCAGGACAATAGTATTAATAGCACCGAATAAAGGAAGCTCATCTATACCTGGTAAGCAAAGGACTAGACTTCCAGAAGTCAAACATACCTCCCTTTCAAGTCTATCCCCACACGGCAGAGGAGCAAAAACAAAAGCAATGAAAATTGAGTGACCACAGCAGGGATCGAACCTGCAATCTCTTGATTTCGGACTGTTGTAGAATCGTAGTCAAGCGCCTTGCCATTGGGCCATGCGGCCAATTCGATGCTAAAACCTGCAATTTAGTACATATATTTGTAGCCGGAAGAATCCGATGGTTTGATCATAGTCGTTGCTTTCAAACGTAGTCTACGTCGGGGTTCACACCGCTTTGTCCAGTTGATTTTTGGGGAAGAAGGTTGGAGGTTGCGGATCCAGGACGTTGGTCTGTTCCCTTCTAATCACCTTTGAAGTGATTTTCCTGAACGAGCCGGCTTAAGATCCCAGAGGACGAGGTATCTGCCTACTCTATGATACGAGAAGGCAAGGAGATGTCATAGCTAGATTTTGAACAGTAGACACCATCCGCCTCTCCTAGATAGGTAATGTTGGGTCGAAAAAACGTGCATCACACTCCGAGACTACCAAAAACCCACATATAAATCTGTCTGTGCTAGCCAGGGCCTACCTTTTCGGGATGAGATTGAGATCAATGTGCATAGATGGGTTTTCTTTGGGCTTTTTTGATCCAACATTGCCTGTTTGGAAGGACGGATGGTGTCTATGTGCACTGATGGACGAACGAAATCTGATGGCCCAGGGAGTAAATCAACAGCTACAGAACCTACTGCTACCGGCAGGTACAGAAAGATTTTCACAAAGGCCGTGACTAAACAGTATTGGTATTCCTATCACTCGGTACGGGTATTCACATAGTATCACTCGTCTTTGTTTTTCTTGGAGTTCACACAGCAGTCAGTTAACTACTGTGTCGGGGCAGTGGTTATGGCAGATTAAGCGCTAGATCCAAAAAAAAACGCCGCCAGGCTGAAATCCGGCACCATAGCCCAGGCTAGCACTCTCCCATGGAATCACCCACCAGGTCAGTAGGCGTGCAGCCAGAACTGCAGGTAAATCACAGCCTTATGGGGTACACGATGTTATAACCTCGGCAGATAAAGAAGTAATAGCGGGTAAGGCATTGGGAGATACACATGTACTACAAGATACACGAAATGAGAGCCTAAAGCTGGTGCCATTACAATACAATATTAGAGCTGCGAAGTTGTATAGAAGCTAGTGCGTGGACAACCCCTCTGCCAAATTAGTATTGGGTTGTGGGGCACATTTCGAGGAGTTTAGTTGTTTGTGAATTATTCGCTCCAGTTTGGGCGTTATGATCTTGGAGATGAAAGAGTGCTGGATTTTCAAGCTGTGTCATGGACGAAATGTCACCCAGAGATCCAATATTGAAACTTGCTTCACAAAACTTTCAATCACTCGCTCAGCAACTCCACTATCAACCAGGATCAGTTCTTACAGTCAACTTTGACTGCTGTATTAAAATGAGTAAGTAGTCAGACACTGCTAGATTGAGCGCCGATCTCCCAGACTGAAATCTACTCCCAGCGGCAAGCAAATCCGGGGATACACAACGTTATGCGTCGGCAGATGGGAGGTCCCGACTCCTATATTGTCAGTAACTTAGAGGAATTTTGGAAGACATCTAGCTGTTACTCATTAAAAACGGGAAGTAAGCCACTCATTGAACCAACTTCTTATTAAAGTTTCAAAGGCTACTATATAATCCGTTGGCTGTGGGCAGCCACCAAACTTGTATGTACTAGTACATCTGCCGCTACGCCGCTGAACTGCTTGCTTGCTTGGTCACAAATCCAGACTGGACTTGATTCTTTCATGATTCGTGCACTTCATCCTCTCTAGTAGTACTGAGTGCCGAATAAGTTTACACAAGACTTTGTAGGGGTTACAGAGCTTGGTATGGTCTCACCGTCGAGCACTCGGCAATTAGCTGCACCACTTGGCCTGATTTAGTCGTCCTACGGCGCTACACACCAGAGGCACCATACCACACCGGAAGGCTTCAAAGGTTTAATATACCCAACTTTCCACTTCTCCATCATCAATACTCTGTACTCTAGCACTGGTGAAGCACTACTCATCACTCGGAACCCCACAGGCAAGGACAGGATCTAACCGATCTCTATTGACCCGAAAAACCGGACAACGCGGCTCGAGCTAGCGCAAAGTCCCCCCAAGCGCTAGCCTCTAACATCACCAATTGGCATTAATATGATCCCAACCCCACGGCCTGCATCATACGACAGAAGGGGGGTTCTGAAACTGGACGAACCAGTCTCCAATAACTCTATGTGGCTGCATGAGAGCGCACACTTATGAACCAATTGCTCAGGAAGAGGAATTAAAAGCAATACGGGGCCCGGGGCATAACCGCGCGCGGCGGCGATATGAACAACGGCGAAGGCGAAGATCTGAAGCTGTCATCTGATCGCATGCGTACATAACAAACCGTTAGAAAAGAAAAAAAACACTCGTATTCGATATTTCATGCTTGCATTGGCGATCAAACTTTATCGGGCGTGTGTGCGCAAAGGCTGCCGGTATTGAGCTCAGCTTTTATGCACGAGGCTCACTATAGCTGGAGGAATCAGCGAGCCTTGTGGCATTCACTACAATGGTAAGTAAGGCGCTGGCAAACGCAATAGCCGTAGTAGAAACATCGGCCATCTCTTCCCATTCACACACATCAGCCAATCCCACTCTTAAGCCCATATCAATCCAGTAAAAACCTCCAAGCAATGCCAGTAGATAGGAAATTTCCGAAAAAAAACAGCAGTTCCGTTCTCCTTCCGCACAAAAGTGCATTACCACCCCTTTTCCCCTACAACGCCCCACTTTTTTTTTGTTTTTCGTTGCAACACTGATCATGAATCTGGAACCAGTAAGATGCCTGCGAGAATGCGGCCCAGAAGTCCCATAGCCGATCCATCTTTGCACAGTACCTTGGTTTCCCCCCGCTTACACCAATTCGTTGACATCCAGTATAATGGTTCGAAAAGCAACTGAGCTGATATAGAGTATACTCGTAAAAATAGATGTCGAAACAAGTAAAGGACGCCTGAAAAGGAGGTAATAGATTCGCACCTCTAGTCATAAGTTTTTTTTCGTTATCGCTCAAATTACTACAAGGTGTTTCTGTATAAAACTTTTGCAAATAAAAGACGGCCCATTCCCAAAATAGTTCCTCAAGGTTGTACGGCGGATCACAAACACGACACATAGGCAATACAATGGACACAGCTTCTCCGAGACTATGCAATATCCACATTGTTCCTTTGAAGCTCCATTTTCAAGCTACACTCTCACTCCTCTGAATTCTTGTTTTCAACCAAACAGTTCTTTCTGGCATCTATCATTAAGAAGCGCACAAATTGGAAAGCCCGGAAGCAATAGGAGAAAGCTGAGGTATCAGAAGCAATATGCTTGACCTACCAGTAGGGTGAGAGGTGATTGGACACGAAGGCTACCTTAGTTCACATTATTTTTCTATGTGCGGGACTAATATTTGCAGCTTTCAAAGAAGTGAACTGCGGATGAAGATCTTCGCGATCTGGCATCGAATCAAGTCAATATACAGGACTTCCTCGCATGGATGGATAAGTTAGGAATCTTGTGGCTGGGATATGGTTTATTGCCGGCAGCCCTTTTCAGTGGGACAGGATGTTATTGACAGACTGTGTAAAGTAGGTATTCATGTGGAACACATGTCTCTAACACTGATAGCGTGTAAAAAAGATGGGACAGACACCCCTTGCTGACTGCTGACGTCCTAGCCTTTATGACTAGTACAGTATAATGACTATCGAGCGGACCTTCAAAGTATGGATAGGTTTTGAGACTCTTCGCCAATGTCAGCCATAGTCATTATACTCTGTTTCTTAGTAGACACCATCCGAACGCCGTAACTAACAGGTAGTTATATAACAGGGTTGGTACGCTTGTGCCTTTTGAGTGATAGTGACGATGTCAAAAATGCCCGTTCCAGCTCCACCAATAAAGAAAATGTGATTTTGGTACTCACTTCATTTGCACCTGTTTCCAGAGCAACACCAGCTTCTAAGCTGCCTCTTGTCTCTACATAGTTTAACTTGTTTGGTGCCTGGGTGGGTCCAATCCGAAAGTTAACTCCAACAAACGGCAATGAAATAGGAATGAGGTGGTTCCTTCTTAACACCCCTAAAAGCTCAGCAACATCTCGACTTCCGTACTCGTTATTAATATCAGTACCAATCCTAAGCTGACACATTACCTCTTGCTACCCTCTTTATTCATTGGCTCAGACTTAGCCGTTATCACATCTTTTGGCTTGTTCTCGAAGGTTACCCCACCCTGATTCCCAGGTGATGAAGGAGGGTGACATTCTCGCAAGAGCCCTAATATCCCTTGACAAAATGTAGCGTTTCTGGTGCGTATCCGTAGCATGGTTAATATCCTTGTAATAGGGAATCAAATGGATCGGGTAAAGCATGTATTTTTCGAACCTTTTTATTCCTGCCTCGATAGGAGTGGTGGGATTAATATAGAAGAGGATACCGCCCAAAAGCTTTGAAATCTGTTAGTTTGCGAGAACATGAGCAAATAGATCACCCTTTTTTGAAATTTAGAAAAGACACCCTTGGCCTTCCAGCCCATTGCATAGGCGCTGGAATTCTGCTTGTGGCCTCGGTACATATTTCTCGGAAGGCATTGGCTGATATGGTAGCTTAGAGAGTGCTTCAATTCAACGGGGTAATAGATCCTGATGCCTTTCAATATGATACGCTTGGTTAGAGATCTATGCGCCGATATCACCTCTCTTACGGACCATGCTCAGGATGTTCGAACCGCCACACGGTCCAATAGTTACTTGGGAACAGAATACCCATGTATTAGATGACGAATCCACACAAACACAATTAGAATCAAAAAACATTTACCTAACTCCCTTTTTGTTCTCCATGCCCGACTCATACCAAGTGTCTCCATTATCGAACTCTCCAATCAGCCACTCGTAGCTCTGGGAGGCTGGTACCAAGGTTAGTGATTCTTTAGCCATTGAGGGCCCAATTCTTTCAATGCACATCTCGTTGATGTCACGCACGATACTACCCTGAGATCCGTACAGGATGGATGTTCTATCAAGGGTAGTATCTGGCGTGGACGCATCTGATGGTTTGCTTGTCTCCCGGTGTGAGTTCGTTAATAAAAAGCTTGATAGACGGCCCTACATTGACTTCCATGGAAGTAAAGTTGACGGCACCAAACAGGCGCAGTGTGTTTTTAGGCTACAGCAATCTTTTCCCAACCGAACTCAACCATTACCCCCCAACTCTAAACTCTCCCCCTCACCGTGTATAAGTACACTTATTTTTCTTCAACTCTCTTCACGATAGACGTGCCTCGAAGAACAACGATTAACGACTTCTTAACCCCAATGATTCTGACATTCCGTCGAGAAGCGCCCCACTACTCTCGAATCGAGAAATTGGCTTTGTTATGTCAATACTTCTAGGACTCAACACTGTGGACGAAATAGTCCAGAATAACGGCGTTATAGTCGTTAATACCGATAACTCCGAGTTGCTGGATGTAAGTTAAAGCAATAACACCCTATCGACGCTGAGATAGCTAATTGCCATAATCAAAACATGACAAAAGATGATAAACTTAAACTGCTGTTTGAACAGGCCAGAAGGAACAAAGCCGAAGAGATAAACAAAGTCAACAGATTTCCGAACCAGAACGGAGACAGAAATTGTTGATCAGAATTTATTCTACAAGCTACTACTGCCCAGCTATAGGCTCCCACCATTTATTTTCGTATTCTAATTGGAGCCGCCACAAGCAAGGCAGCGTAAACGGGCGACCCGAGTCAAAGTCTAAATGGGCTTTTCTATGTAACTCACGATACCTAAGCGATTCTACTCGTGCGTTTTTTTAGGCAACAGTATCAGCGTTCAGGTTCCAGGTCTTTGTCAAGATCCTCACACGGAATAGATATGCCTCAGTTGCCGCTTATCTTATATTGATGTTAGAAGATGAAGGTGAACGCAAATCATATACTAATTTATTGGGGTTTATTATGGATGATGAGAATAACATGTTACTCTTGACTGGTAGGGATTATATAATTGCCAATGTTTGATGTGTTAGTGTGTGCTTTTAGGTACAGAATGCTGCTGAATGCATGTATGCTTTGAAATAGCACTTTCACATCAAACTTGTCCGTCCATTGTTGGTCGATTACTTCCGTCTTCCACTTCTTCTGCTGATACGTGGTAAAGATGCAGGCGTATATCATCGCTTGAAAAAAACACCAACGACCCCTAACCGGAGGACATCCCACAGAGTAGGAAGGTGAGTTTTGGGTTCAAAGCGCATTGGTTCGAGAAAGCCTACATCACCAATAGCAGCCCTTAGCCCCGGGGACGTCCACATAGTGGGAAGGAGGGAGAAAATATTGATCGGACTTGTGGTGAATTATCCTAGAGTTCTATTCTACAAGCTACTACTGACATCATTATACCAGGCGAGTCGAACGTTCGAAAAGATTCCCGGCTTATCCATGCTCGATTCTTATATGTTGACTTGATTCGATGCCAGATTTCGAAGAGCTTCATCCGGGTCCTCTAACGGTCCCGTCATCTGAAGCTGCAGATATTAGTCCTACATTTCGAAGATGATATGGGTGGACTAAGGTAACTTACGTGTCCTATCGCCTTTCTATATCCTCTCTCTGTGCTGTCGTAGGTCAATATTTATGGCAGGAGCTGGAGAAGACTGTAAAATGGGAATGGGGGGATGAGAGTATAGCTTGGGAGTAGAGCTAGGGAATGAAGTTTCAAAGAATAATGTGCAGGCAGATTCTGTGTTGAGCGTCAGGGGACTGTGTCACGAGTGTGGTCCACTGTGCCACTCGGGAGAAATGACCGAAGAAGCAAACATACTACCTCTTTCTCGGGCGTCTTTTACACCGAACCTTCTTATGAGTAAGGTAGTATATCCACATTTCCAACCTTGTGGACGTTGGACGTCTAGTGATCATGAGCATGACGTCTGTTAATAGCGTGCATCGTTGGATCAAAATCTTCCGAGTTGCATCGTCATAGCTCTAAATTCATTCTACCGGTACCTACATAATATCGTGCTTAGTCTGGTCTCCGGACTCGCGGATGACAAGTATGGAAGGAAGTCATTCGCAGGAGAAGTAGGTCGCATGAGAGCAACCGCTGCAGGCGTAGCCCCCCAAAGTTGGACCTTGCGATGTCATGTTGCCTTAGGATCACTCTTCTACGGGACAATATTCGGTACTTAGACCTTCTCCACAAGGTTCACAGTTCCCACGTTCCCAACGGTACAAACGAAGTCAGAGCTAGCATCCGGTAGACCGCCGAGGTTGCCGAGAGCCCTATGGGTGGCCAACGAAAATCTCCAACGGTTTTTTTCGTGCACAGTTTTCAACGTACCTGCGCTGCGCACAGATCCATAGCCGCCTTAAGCTTGTGTGAGCTGCCATTGTCGGTAACCTCATCCTATCAAAACCTCCCTTCAGACCCACAATTTCCTGGAACGAACAAGCGTTGGTGAAGCCCGGGTGAATTGCTTTTTTTTACCTCTTCCCCCGTCCTGACTCAGGTTGCAACGCCTGACCTACATAACGGCGAAACGAGCCGATATTCAAACGTAATCATGCTAGTAGATCGGAGGAAAATGAATCCTTGTTCAGGTAATGAGGGTCTCTCGTTAAAATTACACTCTTTCGATCTAGTGTCTTATGCATGAACGTTGGGTTGGGCCGTGGGGGTTGGATGTACCGAACAACCAATGTCAATATCAAAACGACAAAAATGGCATCGATGTAGGGGTACATGGCTGAATGAAAGCGCTGGAGCTGAAAGACGGGCAAAAGCCAAATATGCATTGTGACGATACTTGGTAAGAGCAGACTATGATCTCTTGTTCATCCCTATTACTGGCAGTTGCTTATAATTAGTATAGCGTCCCGGTCCGTCGGGTAGTGAAATGACCCGCATATGTCCAAACAACTGGACAACATAGGGGATAAGCTCTATAGCTACCGGTACTCAAGTAAAGCCACACATGGAACTAAAGAAGCTGCAGAAGAAGCTGCAGAAGGAGAAGAAGAAGTATCCTGGGCCCCGGGAAATACAATCCAGAATGGGTAATTGCACTGAGACCAAGAGAGAGACGGTCACGTTGCGCATCACAACGCCTATCTTCTCTTTCATCAGGCATCACGTCCCCCACTGTCCAAAAGGCCAGTATTAGCATTACGTAGGAGCCGTACTGTACCAACCTCAATCTGCAATAGTAATCGATATCGTGTTGAGGCTGGTGGTCATGTATTCGGCTGGACGAGCCGGGAATAAGATCACTCGTCATTTTCGTCAATTGAGCATACTAACTTAAGGATTCTGCCTTGTGAACTATTAGAAGATACGACAGTGCCGGATGTGAGCAATATTCCCGATAGTCCCGAGGCACTGTTCGCCGTTAATCAAGACTGTTGGGGGTAAACGCCGCGGACGTCGTGTATAGAAAAAGAGAGCCATTTCATCATCATCCCCTCACGGACTTTCAGGCTCGTGTTGGCCCCCTCCCAAACCTAAATAGCGTCTTAGACGACGAAGTGATATCGGAATCTTCGGAGTCCCATGTAGTAAGGCTAATGATACCTAGCCTCATCGTCGGACTATACGTACGCACGCGCCTAAACCGATGGTTCAGGTATCATTCTGATGATTAGCGAAGGACTTCTTCACCGGGTCACTACCTCGGACCGGACTTCTGAATAGTGGGGATCCTGTAAGATGTTAACTCCTTTCTTACGGCTGAATACAATTGAGCAGGTACATGGTCTTCGTTGTTGCGTGGGCCCGGACCGCCGCCTTCTCCGCGCTGTGATTTCTCCGCGCTGTGCTGTTCCTTAGGTATCTATGCCCACGAATCGATCTAGAGAAGACGTCGTCTAAACTTAGGGGCTGCTGCATGCCGTCTTAGGAACCCGGCTAAGGAACCTGTATCAGTCGCTTCGCTTTGGTGGGTACCTCCTCAACCAATATGCCGAAATAGTTGCTACTCTACTTCATACATTCTCGTGTAGGACCAAGATACCGAGCCCAAAGTCTGTAACAGAGGGAATCAAAAGCAGCCCCAGCTACGGATATTTGCATGCTCGCACTTGCGCAAAAGCACCAACCAGTTGGATAGTCCAATCATTTGGGGGAGTTTTTGTACATACCGAAGTGCCAAACCCCTGTCGACATGCCTTGATTCGCTACATGAGCCAATTGTGAAGCATCGCCAGACTGGCATCTCCAGACTGGCATCTCACCAATAATGAGCACCACAGGAGCGGAACCGTGATCCCAACGGTAGATATCAGCCATCGTCCGAGTTCAAAGTAGTTAGAAACAACCATGTATGTACGAAATGTGTGAGTTTCATTCAGGCCACCTCCAAAAAAATATCTAGGTACTTGCAGGCCGCGTATCGTCAAAGATAGACTAGAAAATACCCAACAATTCGGTACTCTATCAGACGAAAGACGGCATTTTTCTTCCCTTTTCTCCTATCGTACGCTTTGTATCCTCGACCGTTGTCACAAAATTTGTTGGATATGTACGACAGCGGTCTCGGCATGAGTACGTTATGCTGGTGTTTCAGTTGATGTGTCGATGGGACCTCATCACGTCCATGCCAAAGGCAAACTTTGGGCTGTCCACTAGTTATGGAACATCCCTTAGCTGAATCGAGCAACGTCAAGTGTCTGACAGGGATTGCAATCGAGGCGTTTCGGCAGGTGGTCTGTGGAAAGAGCTTAAATATTTAGGCCCAAGAAGGAAAGTGACCCCCTTGTTCAACTTGTCCAAACCTCACCACCATCATGATTTTGCCCTGTCGTTGAATTTCACTCTTTATTTCTCAATCAATTGCAACGAAATTTCGCCTGTAAAGGTCACAGGTGTGGATTTATTTTTTTGCGCCATATTCTACTCTAGCTTGTTGGCGTTTAGTGAACTTCGCTTCCCCAAAGCAGAAGTGTTCAGCGAATTGTCGTACGCCCTTAGCAGGAGGAATGAGAAACCCCACGTTCGATTCCAGCCAGACCTGACCTGGGTTTGCCGTTACTCGGCGACAACTCCCGAGTCACACAGACAATAATTGATGCCTACTTACTAGATACTATACCTCCGCTGCGATGTTCCTGGTTCAGTTGGTTTCTGTGTCCAACTCAATGGCCCCCGCAACGCGCAAGGTACCAGACTGCTGGAGGAGCTGTTCCCGACAGACAGGATGGGCCACAAGCTATCGTGGTTCAAATGGAAACTTTCATGGAGATCCGTAGCGAAGAAACTTTCGCTTAGTATTAATCCCCGCCAATAAGGCTGTACAAAGTATATTAACAAGCGGCTAATAGCGCACTGAATTTTCACACAAGTCTTGTTGGACCTGAACTCCCATCGTTGCACAGTCAGACTGGCAGCGACAAAAATAGCAGTCGCCTCAAACCCAAACATTTCACTCAGGCGGTTGAAAGGGTTATAATCTCCCGCTGATGCCTTTTGATATGTCCGAACCCTTGATTGATGGTCCGTGTCACGTTTTGCTCAGTAAACAATGGGGAGAATTGCGCCCCCGCTCTCGTATATGTACAGGGTAGCAGTGGCACATATATGCATTACGAGATGGGATTCCGGCGCCCATAGTGCTGGATTAAATCCTATTGGGAATTTTGTTTGGATTCCCAAAGTAGTTGATCGATTCCCTTCGTGTTTGTATGGCATTTGTCAACTGCGGTTCCCATCGATATAGGATCGTAAACTGGCGGAACTGGCGTGAAAGGAGGTGGGCTTTATCAATATCGGCCTGGGGTTTAGCCACCGACGTTGAAAGGCGATAACCCAAGCTAAGCGGGGGGTAACAAAAAAGCAAAGCGTTTCATTTTAGCCCAGTCCCGTCTCCCCGATAGCCTCTGGGATTGGCTAATCTCGTTCGCACTGACCATACACCGACCATTGCCATATTGGTTCTGGTAAAACATGTTAAGAGCAACCCTTTACGTTCTGTTACGGATGTCGGATAGTTATCGGCGACTTCACTTTTCTCCTACTCCACAATTTGCTGATTGGGAATCCGATTAGAATCCACCGAAATGCACCTTTTTTTACTTACCAATACGACGGCGCAGTCAGGCAACTTCTGGGCCGGCCGCTAGAGAAACTCGTACCACGGGCTCGTAGATCGGGGATCTGGAACCGCCAGTTATCTACACTGTGGGTCACTCGGTGGAGAAACCCACTTAGGCTTCCCTTATTATTTGCCACCGGTTCGATGACAATCCCTGTCAATATCGCTTGCGATTCGTCTCGCTGAGCGCAGTGATTGAACACAGTAGATCGGGAATCGGACGGTCGGGATGGGTTGTGCCAGCAGCTTTGTCGATTATTTATGATGAATATCCTTTCGGCAGTTGTTGGGCGAACTGGTCACCTTGACCATTTAGATCGCAAAATCCGACAACGCGAACAGGAAACGGTCTGCAACCCGATTTGAACGGACCAAGGCAAAAGTAATTATGAGAAAGAAGCCGGCCTGATGGCGAGAGCGATATTTGGGGGGAATTAGTGTAAGTGCAAAAAAAGCCACGAGAGAAAAGAAGAAGCAGATGAAAAAGAAGCAAAATGCAAGTCAGGCGACGAATGCAGTGGCCCGAGCAAAAGGAACAAAGGCTGAGAAACGGGAACCATTGTTGTGGAGATCTTACCCCCGCGGTCCCTCCGGATTATTACCCGTACTAGTGGGCTAGAGCGGACGAGATATCTTCCCCTCAGATCTAAGACTTTTCGTCCGTGCACCGAGTTAGGTACTATACCTCCTACCTTGGTCCTGAGGATATTTGAATGCCCACCATTCCGAGATGACTGTGGAGAAAGCACAGTGAAGCAGGAGTAGAGTAGAGCTTCTGTACCTGGTAGGATGTGCTCCTTCCCCCGCTGCTGCCTACGGGGGAGGAGATACCTCACAGGTACTTCGCCAATTGGTATCCGGCCCTGTCTGTCCAGGTTGCTGCGACAAATCACAATTGCAACGAGAATTGGCAGTGTTTCCGCACGGTTCGTTCTGGATTCGATGTTTCTTAGCGAAGAGTCACGAGCAGGCATTGGGGGCAGTAGCTTAGTCTAGAAGGCGAAGGATTCCGGTACTTGGAATTATATTGTATTATACTTCTCACTGTCTCGCAGTTTCAGTTCCAGCTCGTCGTTACTCAAGAGGTGCAATGATGATGACTATGGTGGATGATATGTTATGTTATTGAGTGACCATACGTTCTGAATTACCCATTCTCAATACGCACAATAAATGTAAATCAGTGGTCATGTCATCCCGGCGCAAGTCTCCTCTTGGGGATCGGTTGTACTTTTCTTATACTCACTCTACTCTCTACAGTCGCATATCTCCTACCCCAGGAACCGGGATGTTCTTCTGTTGTCTCGCTCCATGCCACAAACTCGGCATCGTTATTATCGCCCATCCCGTACGCACACCAACAACGGCTCCCCTGTCGCACATCCACCCAGCTTGCTGGATCCAACTTAACTGCACCTCATTGTTTTTTCTCGTTTGTGGGAGGAGAGGAAAGTGCCAAAAGAGACAGCGCGGGTACCGCTACATACCTCCCGTTCTGTCATATAATAAGCGGACTCCCCTCGGCGCAAGTTTCGCCGCCCACACAAAAAGCCCCCTCCAAACCTCGCCAAAATTTAATACAAAATACAGAAGATACTCCTGACGTTGTCTTTCCTCCGTCATTTATCGGAAGGGTAAACTCATTCATTGATTTACTTTCGTCTTGCTACTTCTTCATCGTCGTCGGAAATATCGTACACAACCTCGATCTCGGTTTTCGGGGATCTCGCTGCCACATTTAATCCGTCTATCAACCACCTCCACTACAACCAACGTCAACGTAGGCATCACACTAGTCCGAACCGCACCAGAGTTTAATTCTAAAGACTCATCACTGGCCATCATCTCTTGTGACGTTTTCCTGGGCTTTGGATATCGATATCAATTTCTCCAGAGTCTGCACCAAACAAACAAACAAGCCCATTTTTGGGCCTGTCCTGGAAGAGACTCCGTCTTCGAAATTCGAAAGCAAACGGACATAACAACTTCCTGCGTGGGAGTGAGTAAAAGTCACTGTCAGTCTGGATTCAATCTGGAACGGCAGCTAGAATTCATAACTTGCGGTTCTCGTTGCATATAAACACTCTTGGTATTTCCCATTCTTCGATTTCATATTTCTCAAACCTTTATACTAATTGCTTCTTTTAGTACTTCACCCGAACAATCAAATAACAAATATCCAAAATGCAAGGTCATCGACGAGGCCCCTGGTCCGCGAATGAGGACTCAATGCTGGTAACGCTAGTCAAGGCCCATGGAGCCCACAACTGGGTTCGGATTTCAGCTCTAATCGGCTCCCGGACACCAAAACAGTGTCGGGAGCGGTTCCATCAAAACCTTAAGCCCACACTCAACCACGATCCCATCACCCCGGAGGAAGGTGCTGTGATCGAACGTTTGGTTGGGGAGATGGGCAAGCGGTGGGCAGAGATTGCCCGAAGGCTCAACGGACGGAGTGACAATGCTGTCAAGAACTGGTGGAATGGAGGGATGAACCGACGACGACGATTGATCGGTCGCCAGAGGAATAGCCAACGCAACCACAGTCATCGCGGTAGTAACAGCACCGATATGTCACCATCTCCTATGTCTACACCATCGCCTCTTCCACAACAGACGGGACTTCACATCTTCGTGCACGGCAATTCAGGAGATTCAATGGTCTCCCCAACATACTCCCAGTACTCGGAGTATTCGCGTGGTCAGACACCTTCGCTCATCTCGGATTCGGCTTCGTCATTCTCGACGTCTCCAAGAGTTCCGGCGTCCCCAACTTACGACAACACTCTCCCACCACTGCTCAGCCATCATCACGGTCAGGATAGACAGTCTAGACAGTCGATGCCAAATCTCTTCTCATCTCCAGAAATCTACGACTCCTCCAAATACCCACATCCACACACCTCTTACCAGGAGCGAGAAGAGAGGAGGCTGTCCCAAATCGTGGATTTTGCTCCCAAGCCGGTACAGAGGGTTGTCTCCTACCCAGAGCAGGAGCTCAGCCAGCAGGAGGAACTGCGAGGTGACAAGATGAGCCTTGGTTTCTTGCTCTCCTGAGGCCAAATAATGTTTCTATTTCTTTACCATTCTTGGAAATATTTCTTTCTTCTGTCTGGTTGAATCTATATATCAAAATCTCTTTGGGTACCCGGGGTTTTCTTTTGTCAATAAGCGGGTCATTGGGGTTATGGAGGGTTTAAAATTTCTGTACGTTGTTAGGGTTTGGCGGGATATTTTATCGTTTTCCTTTTTGGTTTGCACAATCTGTATTCGTGTTAATGGCTATTGTCCTGGGTTTCTGGATTGGAATTATCATTCGGCGTTCTTGTATGATTACTACATGCGGAGGGCGGGGATTATCCTTAAGAGGCAAGGCGTTTTTATGGGTTTCTGGTGAATTTCTTGGGGTCAACATCATATTCGGGGGTCAGTTTACCGGGGGATTCAGTGGGGGTACTTTTATGTGCGTACAATAAGTTTAGGGAGTCTTTGGCTTGTACAGCCCCCAAATTCTTCGGCTGGAATACTTGATATGAGAACTGAAGAGAGATTCTGAGAAACTTCCATTTCCGTCTCCATGAGCACGTGTGGGACTTGTGATGTCAGGGACCCATTCTACTAGTAACTCAGTTTTAAGCGATTTTTCCGCCGCTCATCGGGTCAGAAGATGGGAAGGGGGGTTGTTGAGATTCGCAACTCCTCCATCATCTCTAGCCCCGGCAGTTTTCTCAAACACAACTGGGATTCAAGCGTCGGAAGATGGGGGGATGTCCTCCTGTGACACTACCCTCGCTCCCTCGACCAATGAAATGGAGCGTAGTCAAACCGTTTTTTCATGCGGATTGACGTGCTGATCCTGAACACTGGGTTGGCCCGTTGTCAGCCTCCGGAAAGTCGGAAGGTGTGCGCGAAGATGGTACATAGATACCGGTAAGTGGGGGACGAGCATTGTAAGTCCCTTTTTTGTTTGAGTGGTTCCTATCCGGTTGGTTTTCTTTGACCGTTTCTGGCGTTCGAGCGAGATGAGGCACGAGGCACATCAGATATGCCTTCTTCGGGGTGACAAAAATAATTCTCTTCCCCGAATATGGTGGAAGGTGGTGGCGGGGTGGTCAGTGCGGTGGTAGGCGTAGGCATGTTGTAATCGATAAAACTGCCAATTACTTTTACTTCTTCTTACCACGCCCCTCTGCGATGTGATACGATATGAGACCAACGGCTACACCATGCTTTTTGCTTTTTCTTGCCTTTATTTTTGCTTTTTATTGCTTTTGCGCACCCCGTCCACCGTATTCGCTCTGTTCAGCCCTTTCTTTGACGCAGGGAAAAGGAGATCTAGACTGGCTGGCGGCGCGTTTGCACATCACTTGATCGGAGATCGTACACTCACTACTGGTGAGGCTCGTTCGGTTCGTACTCTATGTTAAACTGATATCAATAGGCAATCATATACGACGATCTCGGGTTCTGGAGCTGTTTTGTTTGACTTGGTATTGCTGTTTGTATTAAGTAGGCCCCCAATCGGCATCTCCGTGGGCTGTTATTCCTTATGATATAGTAGCAAGTACCAGGCTTTCTCTTGGTGGTACTGATATTGTCTGTAGGTAGCCTGTAGGTAGCCTGCCCCCTTCCGAAGTTAAGAGATGTTATTGTTTATATGAAGGTATACATGTATAAAATAACGAGCACGGACATACTTAAGATACCGACGGTGATAAACTCGTGGCTTCAGATCTGGAGGCTTTCGATGTGCCGAGTTCAATATGGAAAAAGCAAGTAAGGCTGGCTGCCATTAAGCGCAATTGGCGGGTGAAATTCGACACCGCATTTGGTTGATAATTGGGGCTTTTGGGGCGTTTAGGCATCTCTAACTGCTTAACTAACGGTTCGGAATTGCGAGGAATCCCGGTCGCTTTTATTGTCTTTGGCACTGGCAGTTGCAATTGCTGCAAGACCACCAGTCGGTAGTTGTGAATGAATATCGTGGGGTCTCAGTAACGGCGTAGGTGCGTAGGTGCGTAGGTAGATGGACCCTACCTTCCCCACCTTGCTATTGCATATTGCAAGTCGGAAGCCGGTGCTGCGCGGCTGTTGTTATTTGGTAAACATCTGAGAAAAGATCGGTGATGTGTTTGTTGCTTGGCCCTATCGTCGATTTGCGATGTCGGGTGTCGTCTCGACCCAGCCAGCTCCCTACCTGCAGATATCATCAACATCTACCGTGGTATGATGACGAAATTTACTTAGCTTCGGAGCCCAGTGTCTGGTTAGTGCGATTGATTAGGGTAATATCCGAACGTCTTATAGTAATAATTGGCACTGTTATAAGATTAGTGTTGGGATGATCGTTGCGGCATGTGAATGTGCGGCTATAGATACAAACAGCTCCGGCTTCGAACCCGTGACCTCGGATGAAAGAATTGCGCAGTTCTCCAACATCTCAACATCGCCACATTGTACTTTAACAGCGCCTCAGATTTCGGAGAACACTTCTCTTTCTTGCCTAGTTGCCGACATGCGGACTATGTGGTGTTCCACAAAATCTCGTAGAGTAATATATCGTGGTTGAAGAACCCAGGGAACAGAGAGGGGAACGGGAAGATAGCCAACTCCTGTATGATGGGAATTGGGAACCAACCCACGAAAAGCAGGGGTGAGCCTGTTCAATTGCTACGGATTGCGCATATTCGTGCTACGTTGGATACCAAATTCCGGAGATGTGTCCCCTTCCTTTCGGCAGTTGAGTGATAGATGGGATATATGATTTGTATGGTGCAGTTATGTGGGACTTCCTGTCGATGCATAGTCGATACATTGCATATGTATCTCTCTATGGGAGTTGCCCGTTTTAACCGGAGTGACTTCGCGACTTGAAACCGTTGATTAAATGCGGGTGATCGGTTCAATCCTACACGTAGAGTACTTGATAAAGTACCCAATCTGCGTACTTTATTGTTCCATACTGTGCTTCCTCGTCGTTGCTGCGCTGTGCGTTGTAAAGTAGCTACCGGTGAGTGCTTCCCTTGCTCGAAATTTGTTGGCTCAATTTTGTTTCGTGCGCTGTCTGCACGTTGGTTGACCCGACGGAAATAAATTTATTGAAATGTCAGGTGGCTGAAATGTATCGAGCGAGATTGATTATTCTTCAAGCTCAATTTGTTCATCGGCGTGGTTGTTGTCGTTGTCAGGTTGTTGTCCAGACTCGAGTCTCGGATATCGAAACAAAGTTAGAGTGCTGCACGCCAATCGAGACTAGCGTATAGCTGACCCACGACCGTTGCACGTCTGACCTTGACATCTGGCCGCATGCGGACGTCAACCTCAATCAACTACACCCCTCATCGCCCTTGTCGATCGCAACGTCCCATCAAGGAAGGAAAGACTGGAAAGACTGCGACTGCAGATCAAAAGCGAGTGCGTGCTACGCTGCCATAGTATCTTCATCACATATCGTACCGCTCGAGGTCGGTTATCTACTTTTGTCGCTCGCCTCCATCTCTAACGTATACTAGCTCACCGCACATCTCGTCAATCTCCTGCCTACCATCAGCAGTCCTACCCGATATTTGGCGACCACATCGGATTCGCACGACTCTATCATGAACACCGGTAATGAGTGGGTTGCCTCCGTGCACACTCCCCCAACAGAGCTTGGGGGTATCGCTCAATCATACACCCCTCCCGTCCCCTTCGTACCTGCCTGTCAGACCCCGGGTCGGCTATACCCGAGCAGCCTTTTCCAGCCTTGAGCCATGGTCAAATATAGTATATCGCGACAGGGCTAATGGGTCTGGATATATAGATGGCGCGGCCCGAACACAAACCAGCGTGGTCAGGGACAGCGACGCGGCATACCTCGTAGCGGGGATTCTTACGCTGGGCAGGGTTATAACCAGAATAATACCAGCAATGGAAACTCGGGTGCCTGGGGAAGCGGGATGAATATGAGCCATCACCAACAGCAGCAGCAGACTAGTGCTGGATATTACGAGCAGCATGTACCTGTCAATGGATTCAATACGCAGGAAGCCATTGAACTGCTCACCAGAGGTATGTACAATAAGGAGTCTTATTTTATCTTCTGTGTTGGGGCCTTGCCGTCTACCTCCCCCATCGTACCCGCGATTGCCTCGCTTTATAGTGTCGTAGAACCTACGATAGATATACTATACTCCAGGATAACACGTTGCTCTCGCTACCATTATAAAGCAAGCATTACCCACGTGCTGTTGCTTCATAATTTGCTTACGCAGTTCATTTGAGCTGCTACTGTCGATCCCATGTATCCAAAACGTTTTATGTGCAACCCTCGTCTTCAGATACCCTTCTCGGTCATCTGTACGACTTTGGCTGCGCCGCGTCTGGGAGAGAGAGACTCCGTTCTCTTGGAGCGGCGAACCGCGATGCACCAGCCAGCATGACATGATGCTCCTAGCCATCCTACATCCCTACTTTTTTTTCGGTCCACTGTGTTATCACGTCTCACAGAACCACATTCGTGGGATATTTACGCGAGGCTTGGGAGCGCCGATGCTCTGTTTATTGTTATCTGCCCAGTCCACCTTGCCAGACTCCTTTGATCGCTCGAGTCCAAAGTAATAAGCGACCAGCTTATGGCTAATACTTTCGCTTTAGGCTATGACTTCCAACTTCAGATTGCCCGTGCACCGGGACCGGACGGTACGTACTCTGAAACAGATAATTGCTTTCCCAGGCTCGGATATCAGCATATTTGGGGGGTTCATCGAAGGGCTGAGAAACAGTGTGACGGACGGGAGACCTGAGCTGCCCACTACAACATGCGCTTGAAAGTGCCGTTCACTGACTGATTTGAGAGATGCAGGCGATAGGCCCATCATCTACAAAGGTGACAAAGGCTGGTCCACACCTAAGGGGAGCAACAACGCCTGGGGACAGAAACGTACGTATAGTTAGCATAACCCTAGTCATAGCGTCAGTAACTAATCGACAATTCCAGGAAATTCAATGGCATCAGGAGGTGACTTTCTTGGCCAACTAAAGAAGAGTCACGCGGCCGTTTTGCACAATGCGGGCAGAGAACAGCAGTAGAGTAACCCTGCATGTATAATGTATGCCTCGACCATGACAGCACCCCTTGAACGGGATTGACTTGGGGAGCGATGGAGGAGGAGGGGGGATTATTATCATGAACGACATCACGAACTATTGCTTTTTACTTGGAGTTGGGGAAATCAATTGTGTTCACTATCACCTGTATACATGGCCACGTCAATTCGCAGAATTACATGCGTGAGGGAGTATGGTTGGATTTATATGAATGGTTTTTCGCTTTCACTCAGGCTTGCTTACTCCTACCTTTGCAGGTACGTGGGTAAGCATTTGAAATGTGACCGCCGATATTGAATATCGAATCTTCTGTGAGATTTGCCGACTGTATTGTTTATTTAAATTGCCAGGTTCTTAATCTTTTGGGGAGCTTGAGACCTTGTTATTATGTCGTGCACCCTTCTGGAATATCCGCTGAGAACCGAGTTACATGTATTGTGGGTCCACAACGAATAAACTTCGCCAGAAGGGAAGAATCTTTCCAGAAGGGTGTACAGTTGACATCGACTTGACACCACAATACATACAACACCACTACCACCTTTATATGTTTATGTTTCCAATGTATGGGTGATCTAGATCGATTTGCTATTGTCAAGATTAGAAGAATCCCCTATACCTTCGCATCGCAGCAATATCTAGCGAATTCATTACGGATATAGTATGTATAAATTTGCAAGGCAGTAACGCCGGTATTGTACAGTACATAATTGCATCATCGTCCACAAGTTCTTTCTTTGGGTGTGGCATATGGAGGCAACCCGATCCGACCCCTCCTACCCCGCGGCGGCGGACGTTCCATCCCGTTCAATCCATGCATTGCATCACATTGCATCGCATCATTCCCCCGACAGTTTGTTCATCCCTGGCACCCCACCCCTGGGCGAGCGCGGACTCGGGTACTGGTACTCAAGTATATCATGGGGAGAGGGGGAATCCTGACCGGGTCCGGTGTGTAAATGCGGATTGTAATCGACGCGCGAATGAGGAGCAATGTTTGAAAAATGGGTGAAACGGCGACCGGTGATGGTGGGTTAGCGAGCGAGTGGCAAGATAAAAAATATGTGCGGCTACTTTTTGTAACGGCGAAGCTGACATCGGTGGGATCTGACTGAGGTGGTGTTTGTATTTTTGTTCCTTTTCGAAGCTTTCAGCCCTGCAGGAAATCGGACAGAATACCTGGGTAATATTTTACCCTATCTGCTCATGGCCGTGGCCGATATATTGTCCGTTTACATATATAGATGGGCGATGAAGAAGGCTGCAGGGACGGCGATGGCATCCATGTACATGTACGTACAGGGCAGTATGTACTAAGTATATATACTTTTTCAACGTTAATGACAAGGCGTTCCTGCACAGGCGCGGATTTGTTTGTCCGTGATTCTGGATACACATGCATATTTTCATGGTATATGTGTATCACGGGGCTATTACTCCAGCGCTGCGCGAGTGAGTATGGGTGCATGATGTTTTAGAAGATTAGAAAATACTGAAGTATTTGTAGCATAGCGACTTCGGCGGTTGCACCAAAGTCCAGGTGTTATACATACTAATGCACAAATAAGCATGTATAAACACTTAGTATTTTACACAATAATACGCGCCAGCTGATGGACAAAATATTCATGAATGCACATGACATTTTACCAACGATTGGGAAAACTTCCCAGCTGGTATACGTAGACACCATGCGCAATCGATGGGATTGGGCTAGGCCAGCTGATGAAGCAATATTCGAGATGGAGCGACACGCTGCGTTGCAAAAGTGCACTTTGACGAATAACGGCGCGCGGCTTGAAGCTTGTTTGCTCATGGACTCAACTTCACCTAACGGGATGTGTAGCAGATAAAGTGCGCAGGTTCCGATGTCAAATCCTGCCTACTCTGCTCTACCTATCTTGTTCCGGATGCGCAGTGTACTGGAAAACGCCACCTATGGGAAAAATCCGTTCACATTTGTCCGTGCGTTTCCGGAATCTGGGTGTGATCCCCACAGCGCGGGCCAACAACCATCCATCATCCAGCCCCCTAGTGCTTTTGGCTATTTCGCTTCGCGAACCAATGGAAACGTGAGTGTGGACCATCGGAATGAAGGTTTCCCTTATTTCAGCTGGTGGGCGTGGGAAACGTTGTGTCGCTGCTTCATTGGTTGGAAACGCCTAGGTCGCCACTATATGTTTGTGGCAGGATGGGCTGAATGGGTTACAGTAGACACCCACCACCACAATCATTGCACCTTCACCGGAATGAAAAGGCAGATGTTGTACGTGGGGAGGCTTGCATCAGAAGAGCGGTTTAAACCATGTATGTGCAGGAAAGGGTTGGTTACAGAGCATGTGCTGCTCTTCTCTGGCCCACCTCTTCGTGCTTTGTGATACGCCCCACCCGTGATACCTAGGGCCGTAGGGTTCAAAATACTGGTTCATCATTCTGGCTGGCCTGGCTTCGAGGATTATCCAAGCCATCCATATCCCCCGCTCGCACTCGTGTACAATGGAATACGGTGTTATGTATCCCGAGCCTTGGTAATCCTCAAGGCACGCACCACCATTTCTATGTAGCAATACACGAAGGAGAGTGGGATGAAAAGGACACCCAAACATTTCATATCCACCGATATGGTAAAAGAACTAACGCAAGCATGTGCTGCTGCTGGTGCTCAGCATGTACGAAATTTGGGATCTGCACGGTAAGAGTTTCAAATGACGTATGTCTCAGAGTGTCTGTGCAACGCACCCTTCATTGATATTTGGACAAAGTCAAGCAAAGAGGCGAATGGGTGTGTACTTGTCGAATACGCGAGGGTTTCCGATTGGGTTGGGTAATGTACAGGTGAGAAGAGTAGAGTTCGGAGAATCGAGTGATCGTATGTGAAACTTGCGGCGTTTCCTTTACTATGACGAATGATATGGGAAGCCATTGCAGACTGCATCTTTGTGGATCTCTTCGGTACCTTGAAGATACGAGAGTGGTCTTCTGTGCAGTATTTGGTGATGGATTTATGAAGCCAACATGTACACGTTGAACAGCACCAACATGGCGTCGCCTCGTGTGATCTGCCGGTGTACAAGAGACACAGCAGATGATCAGCAAGACACAGTAGTCGTCGTGATATTGCGGGAAGGGGCATTCGAAACATACACATACAATACAGAGCAGCAGCCGACAGTCTAGACTTTGAACCAAACCCGACTTATTGCTTTATCTAGACACCACCACCATCATTACCACCCATCTCCCCAACCGAGAGTGCCTTCAAGGGCTTTTTCACGGTGTAATAACACATGAGCCCAGAAACGACACACGGTTGTTGGCATCTAGAGCCGAGTAATATCCGTGGTTACATCTTCCCCTACATAAACATTGGCTACATTGGAAATTCTCTGTGTAATGATTCACAGTGACGTTCACCGGACTCTGGGATGGTTCGCTTGACTAGTCACTGCAAAGACCTAAAATCTGCACTAACTTTCGAGTACTCGTTATTGGGTTCAAAGCCTTCTCCCAGAGCTACTTCTGCTTGGTTTGCTGTGAGTTAAAACTCATGGGTTTCAACTCATAGTGAATTACTTTGGAAGAGTCGTCGCTGCTGCTCAAGATATGTGCTGTCAGAATATTGCAGCAGTACTGTTCGTTATTTAAACTAGGTGATCTGATGAAAGACTGGGAGCTGGTGGTTGTCTGAGATAATTATGTTTACTCTGAAGGAGTTTGACGCTCAAATTTTATCCCTAGTATTATGCGAGAACGAGTTGGCTGGGGTTGGTTGGGTTGAGTGCGAATATCTCCTAATAGCTATAGGGAGAGCTTCATCATCCTTTAATTCTCCACCTCCGCATATTATGTGTTTTCTAGCTCTAATTCCCTTATATTTAGCTCATCTTGAGTACAACTAATACTGCGGGGTATCTTTCGACTCAGAGGCAGGGCTAGCAGGCAACCTCCTCATCTACAGCCGAGTGATAACTATGATTTCGCCCACTCCTTCAATTTTTCATTGCACTCTAGTTCCACGAGGTATTACCGATCAAACTTCAACTTCAGCCTGCGAAATAATCCAGCGAGGGGCTTTGTAATGCTCAAGATGGCGTATTCCCTGCCTATCGTTCTCCCTTGTGTTACGCCTGTCGCCTTCAGAACTAGAACCTCCGTTATTCCTTGGGAGTTGACGGAGAGAGGAGAGTGTATTGCAATGCGTACTAGTCGAATATTTATTTCTGGGTATTGAGTGACATTCGTCAATGGCATGGCTTGAAAGTCTAGCAATGAGAGATAAGTCTTCATTTCTAGGGTATTAACGCCAAACTGAGTGAGTGATCGCAGAAACAAAATTCTCGAATTATGCCCCAACATAGATAATAACTGGGTACAGGGTGATTAAAAATAGCAAGAACAAAATCAAACCCAATTTCGAGTGACGACTAGTGATGCATCTAGTCACCGTTCCAGACTCGTTTTCAAAACCTAACTCTCAACCTAGATATCAAGCCCGTTGTCACGGCATCGAAACCATCTCGAAAGCTTGTCCAAGCAACTGGTCTGACGGTACGAATGGTGCTGAAGTTCTTTCCGGAAACGATTGTAGCAAGAGGCGACATGGAATCATGTTCACTTGTAATAGTTATCCCTCGAAGGGACATCAAAGTCTTCGCAACCCGGTGATAAAAACGGGGCAAGACTACAGTACCAGGGATTCCCGCATGATTATCCACTGCAGTACTAACTTGGGGATGTTATGCTTGGATATGGCTGAGCGGACGGGAAGCCTCAGTCTTTTGTATCAGTATAGTAATCGCGCGATAGATGATGATGGTTGTGATAAGATGAGAAAGTTACGATTAGATTAGCTCTAATGATGTCAGATCACGAGATTTTAGAGTGTGGTTGGCTCATGCTTTACATACATCACATCTCTTGCTCACTTAGTTACGCCTTCGGCTTACAGCATTCCCCTCTGATCAAGTTCTTCTCTTCGAGCCCCTCCCATTCTCCTCTATTCGTCAACCTATCTCTTTGCTCGCATTATAGAGTTAGCTTCCGTTCAACTCTCCCAGCCGCTCCCCCCGCTTGCTCAACAGGGTACCACCATTCATTCTTCCCTCGGTAACGACAGACTGTCGATTCGCTATATGTACCTTTGGCCGGATGTCGTGCAAGACACCTTCGCCGCTGTTAAAGGTATCTCCATGCACAGAATGATCAGTATCACGAATACAATGGAAGGTGAATTATTCTACGTTGGAAACGAACTTGGCTTTACTAGGAGATTCGTACAGAACGTGGGTGTCCCCGTCACGAAAGCGTTCAAGTATGGTTCGAATAACCCCGTACTGAACTGTCTTCGTTTCACGGACTACCACTCCGCTGGGATAGCAACATTGTTCCCCGACTTAAACATCGTGAAAGATATACTCGACGAGAACAGCAACATTACCGGCTGCGAATTAAGGGCCGCGGGAGAAATCAAGACGTTTTGGACGCTTCCACTCCACAATATACCTGTTACAGCTTCGGATGCAATTAAAATGCGTCTCGAGGTACCGATGGGTTTGTTTGTTTGTAACCATATTGCATGCGGCCACTTGCAGCTATGGCATATACTTAACATATTTCCTCCCTGCTTCTGCTGTAACAGAAAGAAACAAAAGCTCTGTCATACTCTAATTAGAGTGAATACAGTATGAATAAAACAAACAAACAAGAAACAAAAGCAAAGTTGTGAGCCTTCCCCAAAACAAATGAAAATCACTAAAAAAAACATCAACTTTTACACCACCCATTACTGGACTCCTTATGATCTGAGTTTTCTGTCTTCTTTACCACTGCTAACTCTGCCAATATCTGTAAAATAATAAAATTCAATGCCATTTGTATACAATTTTATTTGCAAAAACAAGAAATATTGGAATCTGAATCTGCTTTATCTTCAACACCTTCTCAACTCTCTTTCCAAGGTTCTTTTGTTTCAATTTCCATATTTTGTACCACTTAAAAAGATCATCTCTTGTTTGATATATATAGTCAAACTACCAATACTTTGTATTATCTCTTTTTTTGATTTGTATTAGAAATAGTGCCATCAATCCATATCTGAGTTTTAGCTTAGAATACCTTTCTACCATTGACATTTAAGCCTTTATTATAATAATATCTTTTCTTTCTTTAACAAAATTATATCTATAACTATACTTTACTTTGCTGTTTGGATTTCTATCTCATGAAGTATTTTTATTATAGTATAAGATTATAAGTGAGAGGTGATATTACTAGAAATAAGTAATAGTGAAATATATGAAAATAAATAGATATCATTAGATATTATTGGATATAGAAGTAGTATAATAATAAAGGACAATGATAGTGGTGGGATATTAGAAGAATGAAGAAATAGTTTAATATATTGTGATGTGAAATAATATAGTGTAGTTATATGGGTAAAAACTTAATTGGTGATATATAAGATAATAGTAAGAATTCAAACAGTATATTCAAGTATAGAAGATAATTCCAATATAGTGGAAAAATTGTATATAAAATAAAGTAGTTAGAGATTAGACAATTACCTTTTTGTTTCTCTTTACTGATTTCCTTATTTATAAAAGCAAATAATCACTGTGAAAATTCAACTTCCAAACTATATTGGATTTTTTGATATGAACTTTAAATTTCAATTTACATAATTATATTCTATTACAATAATATCTAAATCTGAAATGGTCCTATTACACTAGAAAGACTCTATCAATAATATACTTGATATTGATTATACTTATACCTATATTAGCAAATGTACACATTGAATATAAACTCTGCTACATACACAAATATACAGATACTACTCATTTCAATTTTTAAATAAATTTCTATAGGATGTATAGCTTATAGTCAACTATAGTTGATCTATAGTTATCTGTATATTAGATTAAAAATCTATATATAGCTGGCCATTAATAAACTCAGTGTAACACCGGGTGATTCACCCTAGATCCTAATCAATAAAAGCCCCTAATGAGTTCCAGACTGATAAAGAAGAAGATGAATAAGGCTTCACTTAGGATGCGTATAAGGATTAACACCCAAAGAACACAAGGTAACTGTTCAGTTCTCTGTTCCGGATAGATAGTATTGACTAAAGAGTATCATCTTAATCTATCAGTATGCTGATGTACATGACTTTAGGTGAGCCTGAAAGAACTACCCTCCGAACCACCACACTATTGTGATGACTCTAGGACTTCTAACATATGCGAAAGTGTCGTCTCAACAACCAGCACTTATACTCGAGGATCAACTGTCCAAGAATGCAACGACTCAATGTATCGACTTGTCTATAAGAAACAGCAAAGTACTTTTGCCTCAGCAGAAGGAGTACATCAGCAGAATGTAATTCGGTCCGGAAGCCGTACACAAACCTCCCAGACACTCCGGTAGCCCTCACCACTGCTTCTAAGTACTTCCTGATGCTCCCAGCCCCCCCTGGAGCGTTGCAAAGTGCTCTCAGACTCTGCAAGAGCATTCTCACGTGCTCCTGAGAGCACCTGTAGTGATGGAGGTGCGTTCAGGATGCTACGAGATGGACTATTAGAATAGTCAAATTTTGGAGCTGCTGAGAGCTCTGCACAGGTCTGTGGGAGACTTCAAGAGCTGCTGAGACCTCTGCAAAAGCTCTGCGGGAGACTTCGAGAGCTGCTGAGACCTCTGCACAAGCTCTGCGGGAGACTTCGAGAGCTGCTGAGACCTCTGCACAAGCTCTGCGGGAGACTTCGAGAGCTGCTGAGACCTCTGCACAAGCTCTGCGGGAGACTTGGTGCCATATTCTCACACCAGTGGGTCTTAGGGTTCCATAACCACAAGGCATTACATCGATCATACTGGTTGTTGTTACAGTCACAAGATTCGCTACATCATAATATGGCACGTATTATCTATGTCTCTCTATATATATACATACGGGGATACAGGGATAACGGAGATGGACTCAGTGGCAGGCAGTATATATTAGGGAGATCCTGGGGTAGATAGACATCATCTCGTTGTATGACATACACACTCTATCTTTCCCAGCTCTTGGTTTCATGCACTCTTGCTGAGCTTTCGAGGATCCACGCAATTGGTGTGGATCCTCACGCACTCTTGCAAAGCGTTCATAGATCCAGGCAATTCGCATCAGCAAAAAGTAAAATTGGTTTCCGAAAATTGACCCCATGCACCGATCCTTCTCCACATTCCCCACAAATAATCCCAACGACTTATTTGCAATCTTCCACCATGCTTCAAAGTGTTCAATGATGTGATCGCGTCGTTGCGACATCTCAAAACGTGTTTAGTCATTCAAGATAATTTATTGCACTTGTGTCTTTCACTGTGGTCCTCTAGATTTTAATAGTTTCGACTGTTTTTTGAACTGTTCTGTTGATTTCAAGAATATTCTTAACTATTTAATCCCTTGAGACATCGATTATACACAAGCTTGTACAACTCCCATTACAGAAATTAAGACACCCAGAGTTAACACTCATCAGATGCCTATATATCGCTGCAACGATTACTTCAAGCATCGAGTCGAATAATCTACATGTAAAATAAATCGAAAGCATTCAACTCAATCGTGTTGCTCTAGTATCACTGTGAGCTATCTGGCAGCGGCGTCAGCAGAAGAAGGTGTACAGCTCCTTGGATTGCGCTTATAGGGACGATATAAGTGGTTCTGATGCCGAAAAGAGGCTCACGACTGTAGCTTCCATCGTGCAAGGGTTGCATTGGAGGTTGATGCCTCTCGTCGACAATCACCATACCAGCAGTCTGACGTATTGGCCCTGTTGCAAACGTCAGAATCAAGGCAAGAAGCCCTCTAATGCTTGATTCAGCATCCTCGACGACGAAAAGACACTTCAACCGAGTGGGAATGCGTCCCGCAGTTGACATATAGTGGCTATCCGGACTCGTCCCCATCCAGAGAAGCACTGTATCATTTCTTGGTGGCTTATGCTTTCTCCACCATGTGGACCCAGTGCAACGAACCATATGAACTGCTTGCTCGTCGCATTGAGAAGACGTCACCGGAATTGCTACTGCGTTGTACGAAATGTATTTCGCATCTTTGAGACGACTGAACGACTGATCGTGATCGATGTAGTCTGTGAAGTTGGCAAATCTCTTGAAACACCAAGCATTGTGATTCTGTAGCTCCCCTTTTGGCGTTGCGCACCACTCGGCCAAGTCATAAAGGGTCTTGATTTCTGGTCAAGGGTTTTTTAACATTCGCTTGATAGGCGCTTTGGTTAGAGGCATATCATTGTCCCGACATTGTGTTGCAGTGTTTGCATCCAGCTCTCTATATTGAAACACCTCCTTTCGGGCTTGCGTTTGCAAAATCTGGAAGGCGGCCTCATGATGATGCAATTGTCGGTACGCTTGTTTAAGATCCATCATCACTTTTTCTGGGAGTTTAGAGCTTAACTTCACGAGGTTGCCAAGCTGGCGGATATGGTCAGAGAAGTGGTTGGGGCGATGGATCTTCACAAAGTTGAAATCTGATTTGTCGACAAGATGTTGTGCAATTTCTGACACGATCTGCATTTTATCTTCATCACCGCAACAACTCTTTGCAGCCACAGAAAGATTGTTCCAAGCGGGGTCACTCTCCTGTTCCTCCCGTTTGTGCAAAGTAAGCTGCTTTTCCATGGCTTCCGAGACCTCCTTGGTAGATTTACTGCCGCAGAATCGACTGAAAACATCCTTGTGCCGATGAAACTCCTCCTGATGATTCTCCATGTACTCGATCATGGCCTCAGAATGGTACCGGTACTGTGCCATAAGGTGACAATTCAGTAAGTTGTTGACGCACAACAGGGCTTCTGTGAAGGGAATCCTTTGGCTCGCAGAGGGGTTGAAATGAGTCGCTGCGAAAACTGGAACAATCACACGCCCAAGTGCTTTCATCTCCTTACCACTCCATTGCGTCACCTGGCTATATGGCTTGTTGAATCGAGCGAAGCCAGGATATGAAGGCATCATCGCCCAGAGCTGGTTGAATTTGTTGATCATGGAATGTTGTTCGAGGAAGGACGTTACCCAGTCCATCAAATGCTTAAGCATACCGACATAGACGGTATGAAGAATATCGGGTACGATAATAGTCGTCAGAGAGATGCATCTCATATTGCAGAAGACGCCTTCTGAGGTTCCAACCGTTCGATCTTCCAGATATTGTCTTGCTTCCTGTCTCTCCGTCTCGTCTCCCTGAGTTGTGAGTACCATTGTTTAGAAGTATAGCCGATAGTCTCTCAATTGCCACGATGATGAATTCCCTTCTCCCAATGATATTTTCGGTGTTTCGCAGACAGGGCAACAGGGCTGCTTGATTGAATGCATGCGAATGTTTTCGAAGTAGTCAGCCGTCCATGCACAGATGACAGGACAACATTGCTGCATCCGACCGTCACGTACACACAGCGTAAGCTTTCCATTGTTGAAAAGCGCGTCGAGAGGACGAAAAATAAGCTCGAAGACGTTCCTTAAAACCTCTCGATTGTGGATTTGTTGTCCCTTCATGGCAGTTATTTTTCCATGTCCTTTAAAGTGATATTTTGGAGGAACGGGAAGAAGGGCAACAAGGGTGCTTGCAACATTTGAAGGCTTTGATCTAATTGTCAAGTCGATGTTTCTGAGACTCAAATATACTGGCCATCCTTTCTTGTCGCCCAAATAGTTTGTAAGATGTGTCTGGTCTGAACTGCCACATAAAAGGACCATCGTAGCTCCAAGCAGCCACTGTAGCTAATGAAGTAGTCAAAATCTTTGTAGTGATGACGAAATTCAACTAACGTACCTGTTCATCTCACCACCAGTTGCTTGATTTCACCTTTGAGTAGATACATTCCACAGCATCATTGAATTCCTATGCTGGAGCATATGACATATGTTCCCTGAACGCAGGCTGTTGCATGAGCAACTCAATGCATTCAACAGGATTGCAGTGAAAGAAACTTGTGTAATCATCGTCGCGAAGATTGTTTGGATCAGCCAAACGATTGTAACATACTTTGCCGGATTTCCAAGAGTTGATGCCCATTGCGTAGGATATTTTGTTGAACCTTTTGAATATAGTGTTGGATGAAGTGAAGTTGCTGATGGGTGCCATTGTAGGGTTCCTGAAAAGCTCATTGATAGCAGCTCTGCTCAAGTCACGCTTGACGCAGCAGTGCGCTAATCGATACTCCTTCTCCCGAGGAACCGGTGACCATAAATCAATTTCATCGTCGAAGGTATCGAAATACTCATTACTAATCGGTTTGCCGGCTAGACGGTTGTCGAAGCGTGGAGTACCACAAATTCATGTCCACACTGGAGGTTGCTCCGGATCGATACACACATTCCCGGGGTTGGCTGCTGTATCGCTGGAATCATTATCCGAAGGGTGAAGAAAAGGCTCGTAATGCGGTTAATGAACGAATGGAAGTAGAATTCTATGCTGCTCGTTCACAAAACCATCATCTGGCAGTTGTTCGGCTGATACGTATACTATCCTTTGTTTGTGGTCCTGACGGAGGTGAGTGATGTAAGTGCCGATGTAGGAGTACGTCTTCGAGCAGTAAAGACTGTTGACGAAGATCCATGTTTCGTTAGGAAAATGAACTGTCGCAACAACGTGAAGAAGCGTCTCGACGGTCTCTTTCCTACTCACACCATCACAAGCCAGCTATCCTCAGAAAAAGCCGCACCGCGATTTACTTTTTCCAAAACGGGGTTCTACCACTCTTGTAGGATTTCTCTCATCCTCCTTCACACGTTTGCAAAGTGTTGACTTGCTCTCTCAATTCCAACATCCCTTGGATCTCGAAAAGCATACCGCATCTGCATTCAGCTCGTCACGGCAATTGTTTTGCACCCTCACAAGACCCTCCTACGCCCATTGCCTGATTTATGGTTGTCACTTTATGTTAAGTTCGTACCTTACATGAACCGTGCATTCTCCTTGGATACCGACTCAGCGAAGTCATTGCGGAGTACAAGAACTAGAGCAAGGACAAACGAGTGAGATATGACCGCAGAGCATGCTTTAAGTTGTCTTTGTGATGAACTTAAGCGTTCAGTCGATGAATCAGGGCGCTTAGATGTTGCTAAGCAAATTGCCTCCTAGCTGAATTGCAGCCAAGATGATGTCGCCGGATCAAGAAAACCCTCCAAGCCCATATATATATTCACCTTGCCTGCCCACCTTACTTACAATCTCCAGAACCTTCGA
>Ga0307512_10000349_pt1 | contig 67451 bp, 66 predicted proteins | sample 14_EM_MG_FD_200267 | JGI IMG/M metagenome (GOLD analysis project Ga0307512, IMG submission 200267) | Populus trichocarpa ectomycorrhiza microbial communities from riparian zone in the Pacific Northwest, United States - 14_EM | ecosystem: Host-associated > Plants > Roots > Unclassified | place... | reverse complement strand
GATGCCAGCTGAGTGCGCATGCATGCGTACAAGACATACAAGACATACTCCGAATACCGCGTATATAAGTTCATGAATGTACCTGTACTTGAGAATACAAGCTTCTAGCAATCAGTACATTTCAACAGAATTGATACATGGATCATTGAGTGATTCTGTATGATCCCAGAAAATATCACTGTAACACTCAAGGCGTAACATGAATCTTTTGGCTGTAACAAAGACCAATATGATAGATGAAATGGCTTGTGGTTAAGGAACCTTAGAAACCACTATGGTGAGAATACAGCGCCAATCTCCTGCAGAGTTGCACAGATGTCCTGTCTGCTCTAGAAGTCTCCCACAGACCTGCGCAGAGGTCTCAGCTATTCTAAAATATGAATATCCTATGAGTCAAATCTTGTAGCATCCTAAGTGCACCTCCATAACTGCAGGTGATTCCAAGAGCATTGGAGCATACTTTTGCAGAGTCTGAGATCACTTTGCTCAGCTCCAGAAGGGCCTAGGAGAATCTAGTGGTATTTAGGAGCACTGGTGTGGGTGAACGGAGTGTCTGGGAGGTTTTCATCTGGCTTTGGGATCAATCTACATTTGCTGATGTTAGTTACAAGTCTGCTGTATGAATCATAATGTATAGTAGCCAGTATACATATTTATATATGTATCATAGCAATCTAGTCTTTCCACATGTCCATAGTGCCTGGTAGTACCAGGTGGCAAATATGCTATGGGTTACAATTCTAGAAATAACTTTTCTATGAGCTGTGCATTGCGCATGGTCATTTTTCTGAGTTCACTAATGCTGGATAGTTATTGGAAACAATGTCAAACCTGGTTTTGTCACATTATTAAGACTCTATAAACAGTATAATTTATCTTATATGAAAACTAGCCTAGATAAGTAGCTCCAGCAGTAAAATATTCAAAAATGGACAAACAACATTGTCAATAATATTGCAGCAATTGCAAAATAGTAAGTTACTGCTATCTGTCTAACATGAGTTGTAACTCATGCAAGTTGAAGTGTAATACCTGTTTGATTCTTTGTCTGTAATGTCTTGAAGCAAGAAAATATTCACATTTTGACCAAGTTTGGCAGAGTGGTATTCATCTATTTAGACTAGAGGTTCCATCTGTGAATCTGTGTCCACAATCTCAAAGTGCATATGCACAATTCAAATGGCACCATATGCTTGAGGTCTGGATCCAGTGGAAGTGGCGGCTCAACCGATCATTGATGCTGACCAACTCACTGCACTGATGGGCATTGGCCATTGTGGGCGACGTACTGCGAGTTAATCGTGGTCTAGGGGATAGATCAGTACTTATTGACCATCAGACATGCCTTAGGGTGTAGGCCGGCTGCAGCTGATATCATCTGATCAGCTGAGCGCCGGTACCGGCAATGCATGGGTGGGACCGGTGCGCAGTACGTACTTACATACATACAATAAATAGAATATAATATAATACGAGACAGAATATTTATATATCGCGACTTACGAATTCGGTTGACTTTATGAAATGAACTTTTGCGACTCACAAAAGCAAATTGATCATATCGGAGAACGGGAATTGTTTCAATTCACTTATAATGTAATTCTCAAAGAGAGTATTCAAATTTTTGATTTGGGGATTGCTTGTACCACAGGGCATAGTAAAACCAGAGGTGTCAGGTTTGACCATGGCTGATCAATCCGGGCCTTCAATAGCGAGATCATATAGTTCATGGGAACGACACCAATTCAATGTACATAGTAAAAACCTTATGGTATCATACAAAAGTAGCCAGCTTCCGTGCACCAGACGAAATGTTGAAGTCGTCGAAAATGCATCTCCCCGAGGCATGCAAAAACATACACCGAGTTCAATAGATGAATACCATACTCGGCACCTGTCCTCACAGCTTTGAGGTGCTGGCCGCCATCGTGGGTGATGACGAGCATCTCTCCTTAATCCATTCAATAACATAATTCGCAAACTGAACCCGATCCTCTCCAGGCTCTGCATGCATTTTATGATACCAACCCTCATACTCCTTGAACGTCTTATCGTTTATCTGCAGTGCCTCCACAAATCTCCTACTCGCCGTGCAATCAGTTATCTTATCGCCCGTGCCGTGGCAAACAAGTATCGGCAGTGCCTCCGGAAATTTCTTCTCCACCTCGGGACTTCGCAACTTCTGGCCCCTATCCAACATCTCGGCGAGGCCTAGTAGAGTTCCAGTACTATGACACAAAGGATCCTTGGCAAATTCCCTACAGACATCTCCATCACGGCTCATAAATGAGGCATCCAGCTTCTGCACCATTTTTTGGTTCGGGAAGAATTTGGCGGCGACCCGACCAGCCGCTACGACAAATCCTGGAGGACGAACGGCAGGAGCCACGTCGACCAAGGGGCTCCATGTAAATACGCCGGCAAGCTTGTCTCGGTGGGTGCCAGAATAGGCATAAGTGAGTGCAACTCCGCCACCCATGGAATGTCCGGCCAAGAAAAGCGGGATGTTTGGATACATATGAAGGCGCAGAAGGAGGAGCTCATCGATATCAGAAAGAAGCTGCGAGGTAGCACCCGAGGCGCCCCATTGCGTTTTGTTCGGGGCAGTGCGGCCCCATCCTGATAGAAGTCAGTAACTTGCAAAACTTAGTCGCCACAAAACGAACCTCTTTGGTCAAACGAGAAAAGTTCAATTCTTGCCTCAGCGAGGGTGGCTGGAAAAGTGTAATATGCATTGCAGTGGTCCGAGAAGCCATGGAGGAAGATGACTTGAGCGACTGGTGGGCTAATGGACTTCCAGGTTTTGGTATAAACATCGAGGCCGTCAGCCAGCTTGACGGTGGATTCTTCAATTGGCATTTTGTTAGCGTACTACCAAGGATAGCTGAAAAATCGAATATGGTAGTAATCGATGCTGGAGTTGATACATTCTGAGCTGTCAAACGCAACGTTTAGGTGTATAGTACTCAGCGATGATTAAAAAGGGGGGTTACACGAACGTTCGATGATGGCTTCTTTGTAATTGGCCGATGGTCGAAGCCATAGAAACGTTTTCCACACAATTGCAGACTATTTTGACATGACAATCATCTATCCAATGGAATCATGGACTTATGAACACCTTTCATATGCCAACCATCTATGAATCATTGGCTATCACACAACATAATGTGGAATTTGACACATCCAGCACCACCAGAGGTGCAAACAATTTCCTACAAGTAATTCATGCATAATCATCAGTGATTATTTCTGTCACATTGTAGTTAGTACCTTATCTGATTCAAATATACTCCTAGTCCATGGTTAATGACCTAATCCGTACTGTAGGACTTATATTGTAGACTACTTAATTACCTCAAATTGCTGTATACTATCTCTGTATGCAAATTCAATAACCTTGATATCTATCTTCTTGAACTTTCTAACTTCATTTAGTCTAGATATCACAGAGGGAGATTGCATATCATTTAATTAAAACGTAGTTAAGATTGAATAATACAAATAGAAAATATTCCAATATATTTAATTCTAGATATGTAGTGAAATTATAATGGTTGTATAGTATATATATAACAATAATACAATTATAAATTTTATCATATAATTATCAGAGTATATGATATATATTGAAGTCACAGTTAGCAAAACTGTAACTTTGAATATCAACAAATACCCACTGTCCAAGTAGTCTTCCTCTCCTGCAGAGCTTTATCTAATGACAAAAGTTTTCATATACATCTGTCAACATTACAGATATGTTTCAGTACCTCTTTCTCATTTCTTATAAACTTCCAGATGGTAAATGCAAAACAATAAATCTGCTTCTGGATAATGTGCAGTAAGAATAAAAGTGATTCTTCATGGAGGTCATACTGTAATTGTCATGGGGGTATTAGATCCCAACAACTAATACATTGTTTATAAAGACTAAGTACAGCTGTCTATTGTACTGTTCACTCTGTTTCCTTATTTTTCCAAACACTTAACCTCTTGTCACAAATAACAAGGGCAAAGTAATAGTTGTAAGGATCATAAGAATAATCACCTGCTATCATACTCTGGTTGAGAATGTTGTGCTGCAGAAGGCTAATTTCGACTTAAGAATGTACATTATATTTGATTCAACAATATACATTATGCTTGATGTCTGTAATGTCAGTGTGGTGTAAAAGCTAAAGAGTATTGGCCAATTGTCCCCACACTTTGTGTTAAACATATATATCTTCAGAAACAGAGAATATATTGGTATATATGGTCTTTAATACACTTTGTCCAAGAATAGAATTAGGAGTAGAAGTTGTAGTAGAGGTGAATAGATGTTCTCTTCAAGTGGTTTGTATTTTTGCACAATTTATAAAGTGGTGAAAGCAATAATACAGAAAATTCATATTAATATTTTCAAGGTGTTCTTTGCTGCCAATATCTGACTATAGATTGCTGCTTGAGCGTGATTTTACCATTGCCAGAAGAATATAAACCGTTTATTGTACAGAGAATGGACAGGTTGACAAAAGGTGTGGCTTTGCAGACCATACAGGCCTGAAAAGAATAGTGATGTATCCTAAATGTATGAGTGGATTGGAGGCAAGATAGACATTGCTCACATAGACAAAGAACAGACTGTCATCACTTCATACTAGTAGATGTGTAGCAACATGTTCAGATTGGCTTCACCTGCACCTCATACATGCTGGAGCACAATTTTAAATAGAGAAACAGCAGTTAAAATGATAATAGATAACTGGCCAACAGCAAACAAGATGAATTCTGCCTTAACGAAACACCATAATGACAAATACAATGCCTGCTACAGCATGCCTTAACCCCACTGGAGGTCGAAACAACATTGGTTTGGCAGTGGCAACTATGTTGAATGCTTCTGGGGCTTGCAGGGTCTTCCAAGATGCGGGGCAGCAGGGGTTTAGCATCCCTGAACAACAGACCAAGGATGACTGAGCCTGCTGAGAAGAGATGATCAATCACCCCCTGGTGGTTGCAGAGGTAGAATTTGCCTACATGGTTGCCCCTGGGTTCCATTTGGTGCAGGATAAGTACTCTGCACCAGGCAAAGATCAAATCAGAATATTTGAGAATGCTAATTGGGAATCAGATGTGATTACTAGAGAACTTGTTAATTTAGAGAAGTAATGGAATGACAAGGTGTGGACCATTATGGTGAAACAGACAGAGTGGGACAGATTGGTACAACAAGCCGCTGATATAAAAGACAGAGCCACACTACTGTTTGTTGACAATGTGATCACGAAGGAGATGGTGAAGCTCAAATCAGAGATCACTGCAAAGAACACACTTAACATGTCTATGCAAGCTAAACTGCGCCCAGCCACCCAAGATGTGAAAGCTACCAAGAATGCATTGGCAACTGCTGAAGATGGGAGAGATGTGACCAGTGAAAAGATGGAATCAGCCATGGTGGAACTGAATGCTACAAATGAGGCCACAATTCAAGTAAAGGCTAACTGTGCACTCATTAGCTCATTTCAAGTTAACCACAACAACTGCATATTCAATGTCAAGATGACAGAAATGCCGACGTAAGACGGTTCAAGAACCCTCTATGCCGTTACCCTCCTTTCTATCCAATCTACATTGCCACATTGGACATTGTGCCCTGGATTTGCGTTTCACAGACATGTTGTAAATTCTATTGACTGACAGTTGGGCAGCTGTGGCACTGCTTCAGTTTTGCAACCAAGCTGCAGTTTGAGCTGATCACCATTTTCTGGTACACCAAATCACAGGCGTAACATGGGAAGACTTCTCTGCCACTGTCATGAAGGCCTCCATTCCGCCAAATGCCAAGACCAGATTAAAATGAAATTCGGAATTGCTTCGAATTAAATGTGGCAAGTGTCCATCTGCTCTTACCCAATGTTTCCAAGTTCTTTGAAAACAGTTGGAACCTGATGCACCACTCTCCATTGAATGCCATCACAACTCAACCCAGTTCAAACTGGAAAGTGATCCAGAATTATTCAACACGTTGATGGAGAAATCTGGAAATCAGCCCACTTCGTGGCCCAAAGAAGTTATGGAGCACATCTTTTGAGTGGACACAATTCTTCACTCCAAGAAGCAGCCAATGTTGATGACACATCTCATAATGGAGGGCAACCAGAAACTAGCTGGTAGTAGCATCAGCAATGACTAAAGTTACTATGCTTGTGGCGAGGTGAGTCACCCTGCATGTACATGCACAAATAAAGAAACGGTTCTGGCTACAAGGAGAGGAAAGCAATCAGCCAGTGGGATGAAGAGCTCTGTTAGGAAAGAGAAGGAGAAAGAAGAGTGGCGATGAGGTTTCTGTAGCGGCCCTGAAAAAGGGGGCAATGGAGGTGGAGCAGAAGGAAAACCACAGAGCCTCTGATTGACAGAGCAGGTCCCAGGAGAACGAATTGATGCCAAGGAGCCAAAACTGTAACAATTGTCCAACGGGAGTGATGATGACAGTTCAGAAGACTCGAGGTACAGAAATGGCACTGGGAGCGATTAGCTCTGACTCAACTCCCTAATACAGAATATTTTTGTACTGTGTCAAAAATGAAAAACTTTACTTGTTAGCAACATCTCCGAAGTACTGATGATCATCCCATAGATATTCTCTATTTCGACAGAATGCTTCAATTCAAATGGAATGACCATAAATACAGTAGTTTAGCGGTGACAACTGACGAAGATAATGGAGTATCAGAGAATGATGTAACAAGAGAGACTGTGGAAAAGTAACAAAAGGAATATGTAGTGTTAGAGGAGAGAGACAGAGGCTGGATCATAGTGGTGACAGTGAATGACAAGGTAGAAGACAACTTTGAGAGACAGCATTGAGAGATGGCAACAGATGTGCCTGAAACTGAACCTGGGAGATGATGGCAAAGGAAAAACAATGTGGTTCACAGTATTCTCCATGAAAGTGTTCAACATTGTCACTATGAAGCACTTGCTTCACTATATAAATAGAATGTATCATATTGATTACTGCACAAATGAAATGTGAATAACTAAGGGAGACATCTCATTGGAAGACAGAGAAAAGGCAGCACAAATCCAAAACCTTTGTGGTCTTCTGACAGACAGCAAACCAGATGACGACACCATCAAAGATGTAATCTCAATTCTGGCTATCAACAGTATGAGCAAAAAAACAACTCCATTCCAGGAATCATCAAGATTTGGCCCGGGAATTCATCGCTTGAGTGCAGTATGATAACTCTGGGTTGGTGCAGCTCCCAGATGAATATCAATACATGCTTCACCACTTTGAAAATTGTAGTTGATTCTCAGAACTGATATATGACACCACACTGTGCAAAATGCAATTTAAAATCGACATATCAGTAGAAGATGATTAGAACGCTCCATACTAACCTCCATATCTTTTGTGTCCCAACAAAGCTGTTGAGCCACAACAACAATTGCAGAAGGCATAACGCAATGGCCAGATAAAGCTGAGTGGCAGCCATTATGGCTTACCTGTCGTATTCGTACCTGAGACAGATAGTGGATTTTGCATGTGCATTGATTACTGGGCAGATAACCACATTACCAGAAAGGATTGATACCTATTACATTGCATTAAAGAGCTTGTCAAACTGCTGGAAGGTTTGAACTACTTCAAAGGGATGAATTGTGCATTGGATTATCATCACATTTGAATATGCACCGGTGGTTGCCAAAACACCACTGGCTCAACCCATTTTGCGTGGTGTGAGTGGACAGTGCTTCCTGCTGGACTAGCCAATGAGTCAATTCATATTAGTCACCAACTGCCTACTTGCATCCAATCTGGGACTACTGAAGTTCCTTGCGCTCTATCTTGAAAATGGGTTAATGAATAGTTTGAGGAGAGAGGATTATCTGAATCACATGTGGATTGTGCTGGACCTGTTACACAAGGCTGACTGCAGACGGAAAAGGTTCTAATGCAAATGGTTTTGTAATGGGATTGAATTATGCAGTGCTGAGATCACGTAAAAATGAGTGCATATATTCGATTAAAAGAAGCAAGCAATAACCAAATACACTAGGTCCCAAAAAACAAAAGAAGTTCATTGTATTGTTAGTGTAATGGGCTATTACCTCAAGTCCATATGACACTATGCACATATCACCTTGCTATTATTTCATTTTTACAGAATGAGTAAGAAAGCGAAAATGGATGGCCGCCGCCACCATGCGCCATGGCTTAAGAATGAGGGTACAGTGAAATTCATTTTGAATGGGGAAGCTGAGGTGGCATTCAAGAAGTGAAATGATGCCATCTGCAAGAGTCCCATGTTGGCACTACATGAGAAGGGGGTGAGTACATGCTGCATTCTGATGACAGCAAATATGCAGTCAGAGCTGTACTATGACAGAAGCAACAAGATGGAGAGAACAGAGTCATTGCCATTTGCAGCAGGAAGTTTAAGAGTGCAGAACCATGATACTCTCCATACAACAGAGAACTCCAAGCCATTCTTGATGTAGTTTTGAACTGGCACTACTACTAGTGTTAGCAATGGTTACATTTTTGGACGGTTTCTACTATAGCAGTTCGAAGGAAACCTGGAATCCGCCAGTTCTGTCCGGATTTTTAACAAATGGTTCACTCAATTAAGTCTGCAAATATTGATCAGAGAATTCAGTGTTTGGTATGTCAAATATGCAGTTTCACACGGCGCATCTTTTGGGTGTCTCCGATTTTGCATATCATTAACACTCAGCAAGCGGCTTTGAAAAAGGTGCCATTTTGGGCCCAAAAACGAGGTTTTTACCCAATTGCTTGCTGAATTTTAATGATATTGAAAATCGGAGAACACCAAAAGATGTTCCATGCAAAGCTGCATATGTGATATACCAAATGCTAAATTATCTGACCGATATTCATGGACTTAATTGGACAATTCACTTACAAAATCGTTGATTTTTGATAGGGTAAGGCCGTTGCCATGCAGACCTATAAAACCGGACGGGTCAAAAACTGGAACCGTTGCTAACACTAACTACTACTGCTATTCAGATGGAAATGGTACAGTCCATATGACCCATGCCACATTAAGACACATACTGACTCAATCTCAACTTAGAGCATGACAAAAGGGGGTACTTAGCAACTCAAGAAAATTATACATACAAAATTCGGTTCATCCTATTGGCCATGAATTATGCCGCTGACATGCTGAACTGACATCTGCACTTTTGATGGGGACCCAATCAAGTCTCCTAGTATTGACTCACACTGTTGGTAGTTGAGGACTCCGCAGGGTGGTTACAGCATATCACCGCTGAAATGACGGATGTCAGCTGGAGTAATGATATGGCACCAATACTACTGTCAAAGGATAGGAAGAAAACCCCACTTAGAATGCTTACTGTGGCTATGGTATCATCAGCAAAAGACATTTCCATCCAGGCGGAATGGCTGCGTCAGCGTGGAGGCGCTCCGTCTGAGCTGTCAGAGACTCCCCGGTGGCGGATGTCTCCGCACCCGGCATCAATAACACGTGTTACGTTGCATATCATCCGCAGATCACAGGTTCACAGTTTCTTCTCGCTCTGTCAGTCTTCAATTTTGAACGAACACTCTGCCTTTGTGGCCAACTGTGACCATACATTGGAATCGGTTCATTGGGGATGCTCTTGCATCAGAATTGCAATGCGATGAGTTAAGCTGCGAAAATCTCTCCTTGGGTTCCTTCTACCTGCGGACACAATGCCATTCTCTTGTTACTAATTAGACACATCATTCCAAGTCGCAAGATCTATGCAGCTGTTGACAATCCATCGCTCGTTCCTTCCATGTCCAGTCTACTGATAAGTAGCTAACTCTGGGATTACGTGCTGGCAGCCAATGATGTTTCCCACTCTGAACACTCGCAATCCAACGGCTGCTGGTGCTTTCTCGCATGTACAACATTCGAGACGGGATCCAGGTTACACGAGTCTTCAGGTATTGTGGTGCGCTGCAGGGCTATTCAGTGCTCAACGAACGCTCCATCCAGATTGAGGAGCTTCATTTTGAATAGTCATTGCAGTTGCCACAGAAGACCCCCATTCAGCACACCAAAACACCTCCCCGGTCGTTGCATTACCCACACCGCGTCGTTCTGTCGATTCTCTCCATGCCAGCTCTGGCTTCCTGTGCATCAACATATCTGAGAGATGCGTTCACCTGCTAAACCCTCAACTTGAACCTTACTACCATGGTAAATACAGCGCTCTATTGTGTGCAGTTGTTCATCTGATATATACATCTTGTTACAACTCTTACAGTTAAAAAACTCCTGAGCGCCGCTGTATATTTCCACACAGTGAATTGCATCAAGTGTATTGTCGAGTAATGGTCTTCAATCTTTGATCATAGCGTCAGGATGCGTTCCATCACAGCGGTATTGGGGTCCCATTAATTCGGGCTTTGCATATGACTCGGAGCTCAAGGGGGCAGCCAGATCAGCACCGGAAGGGAGGACTTTGCAGGAGGCAGTGCTGTTCTCCCGACGCTGAGTGAGGGCTATTAGATCGAGCTCTCTGATTTCGAAGCAGAGAATGTGATGCTCAAAGTTTATCACTTGTGCCAAGTAGTTAAGATTGTGATTGAAGGCATTCCAACCATCCTTGAGGTTCATTTGATGTGCTTGTTCATGTCTCTCGGCAGAATACTGTTGCAAGGATCCGTATCGACAAATCTGTTTGACCCAATGAGACTTCAAGTTGATTGTTGGAAAGTTGAAGTCGGCATCTAACACCTTGGAAACATCCATCTTGTGGCTGATATAATCCCACCAGGCTTTCAGTTCGCATCGCTTCTTGGATGTTGTCCAAGCTTCAGCATCTGATTGATCGTCTACCATTCGCTTCTTCGCGGGTTCTGGTCTCAGTGCATTGGCTTTGACGTTCGCCTTGTTGCCGGCTTGGCCGAGTAAGAAAACCTCTTTGAACGTGTGAACACAAATTATTGTGAGATTTATATTGAGCATACATATAGAATTCTAACAATGCCCATGTGCGCTCAATTGCCCAATTGAATATGGGACGCTGAGCAGGGCTTCGGCCTCGTAGAGACTGGGTTACCACTCCCAGCAGGTACCAGCTGATTTCCTTTATCTCCTTTCCATTCTATTGAGAAATATCCTCATATGAGTTATTTTTTGGTGTGAGGTCATGGTAAGCAAGCACAGGTAACCAGATTGCATTGAACTTGTCGAGCTGTTCGTGCGTCTTCACAAAGTGGAACATCCACATCTGGAAGTGATTTAGCACGCCGATCTGCATTGTATGGAGGAGGTCAGGCTCCAGGAGGTTGCTCACGATACAGGGGATATGGTGAAACACACTGAATTCTCAGTGAACATTGCGCAACAAGAGTTCGGCATCGGCTCACTTGGTGTTGGCATTGCTGAGTATTCTATATAGATCGTGATCCCACCAGGGGTGTTGCTTTTCAGGAGGGACATAATCTCCAAGTTTGTTCTTTGGACACTCGCGCCAAGAACAGACATGCCGCTTGGGATGATGTCGGTCGCTATACTCCGGGCAATATGCAAGCCATGCTGCTCAACCCAGTTCGCAATGCCTGAAGTTGCCATCTGCAAAGCGAACATTGTAATACTCACTCTAGGCGCTGGGTTTTGTGTAAAGGTGAGAGACTGGAGAACCCGCCAGAGGACTTTGCTCAGCACCTCTTGGTGTGTTTGTCACTGCTCATCTCAACCCTTCTGAAGAATATTGCAGTCCGTGATTGCCATGAGCAGAAGCGCAACCATTACAATGCTGTCCGTTGAGGGCATCTGGCGGATCATCAATGATAGAGTGCCAATTGTCATATATACAGGCCACTCATTCTTGTCACCAGCAAAATTCGGGAGATGTGTTCCATCGGCCATGAAGATCAAGGTATCCAGTGTATCCCCCACACTGAGCGTTGACTCAATCTCGATTAGAATGTCATTATCCTCAAGTATCTCTTGTTATCTGGGTCTCCCACCACCAGACCGCAGTGTGCATTTCGGTATACGGGCATTTTGGTGGCGTATCACGGTTAGAGTAATACTGAGAGGCATAAATGCGATGTTCTGCACAGGCTGGCTGCCGCATCAACCGTCTCATGCTTTTTATGATGTCTCGACTTTAGTTTATGATAGGGCATTGGTGGTTGTCATTCCATCTCATATCTTCGAGAGTAAGGAGTTCCCACTCCCCAAGCGGCTGTAAATCCGACGTGCTAGCCACAAGCTTCTTGAGGCCATCGCCATTTTTGATGCTTGGGAAACGCAGAGCGGTGTTTTCTTCATTCAGCATGTTGTCATAGTACATCTTCATGCCCTTCATCTTGATCCCACACTGCATATGTTTGAACTCTTCATCTGTCGCAAACGGGTAGTAGAGATTGTTTTGTAGGTTCGTCTCAAGGCAACCCTGGGCGTCGCGTTCCCCTGGAACTGCAATGTAAATGCTCAGCAGAGCCCTGGTGGCCGGGTATGTTTCCATCTCTGGCAGAGGAGGTGATAGTAGTTGAGACTCCAAGTCTGCGATGTTTTCAACGTGTTCGAGGTAGGGAAACGCATCCAAGTCATTGATAGCATCTTTGTTAGCGTTGAATACATGACGCTGAGCGGGTTCAACACATTGGGGCGCACTGTGAATAATCAGATTCTACTGGCGTGCAACTTGCAGGTGATCAGGATGGCGTAAGCTCACTATACTTTCAGCTAACTAGAGAGATTCATGGAGCCTCAACACCATCACAAGGAGGTTCCATACGCGCCAGGAGTTGCAAAAATGCTGCATGCACGATGTCCCATAACACTATGAATAAAATATAATCAATACACAACCCATAAATGAAATAAACCCAGAGTGATCCACAAACCTCGCAACGCATGTAATACTCAATGCCTGAAATACTTAGGTTTGACAACACGAAACAAACAGGACAAGAACCCGACCCTAACCTGAACCCAAAAACCATCGCGTACTCAGGAAAGTGAGGAGAGGTTCACTCCTCACCTACCGAGCCATCTGGGCGCGCCTCAGGGAGAAGGACATTGCGGACAGGGACATCGGGGAGACTGTCGTCACCTGCTGGTTCGCCAAGTAGCTGCTGATCCACACGCACATCTGAGGTGTTTCCGGCTGGCTCAGCTGCTCGCGCAGTTGGCACCGCTGGGTGTAGGTTCTGCGGTGTCACAAACCCCAAAATTTGCGGCCCACTGAGAGGATCAGACTCTGCAGTTCGTGGTTGTTGGCCACACTCTGGGGGTTGTGGCTGTGGGGCAGGTGCCAGAGGTTGTGGCCATGCGTCATGCTCATGCATCTTGTGGCCTTGCTCAGATAGCACGATTGGCTGATTGTCTACCATGGTATCTACATCATCAGCCGACATATTTACCATCTCTTCCTGGCCAACCGTCTGAGGTTGTTTGCCATCATCCTCATCCTCATCCTCCTCCTCATCCTCATCCTCCTCCTCATCCTCATCCTTCTCCTCATCTTCCTCCTCTTCATCTTCCTCCTCTTCATCTTCCTCCTCAGCTTCACTGACGTTGTCCATATCCACATCGCTGTCTAAATCAACGCCGTACAGTGCGTTCACAGCATCCTCCGTGTGCATAGCCACATATAAATCATGTTCAGAGCAATACTCACCGTACGACACCTTGGTAGAGTCGGTATCATCATCTCAAGACATTGACATTGCGGGCGATGCTTCCTGCTCTAAATATACCCGCTCTGGTTAGCCCTCCCTGTCCAAGTCTGCTTCATATATTACCATCTGCAACTGCAATGCAACGGCACGGGAGATATCATCTTCCCCTGCAGTTTGCTTAACAATACCTTTCCTGTTACCAGTTCCCTTCCCCTTCCCCTTCCCTTCCGCCGTTGCCTTCCCCTTCCCTTTCCCCTTCCCTATCCCCTTCCCCTTCCCCTTCCAATCCTTTGTTCCCTTCCATTTCCCAGTCCCTATCTCACCACCTGGTGTCTCCTCTTGACCCTAACCATTGTCATTGTCAATGCCATCACCTGGACGGCTCCTCCCACCGATTGGTGGTCTGGGATCTGCTCAGTTCTGATCATCATCATCCTCGTCGATCATCACATGCCAATCCAGTGGTCTAACGGCCAAGAAGTCACTTGGCTTGTACTGCCAGCAGCTTGGCGGCTCAATCTTTGCCCTGGGATGGTCGCTACCATACCAAGCGAAACGCTCGCCGGTACATTAAACCTTCCCCGTGCTGGTTGTGTGTGGATCGGAGCGATTGACTTGATCTCCGAAAGTGCGTGGGTTGTCCCACCTCCAATCGTTCATTTGGTCGCTGATTTTGTCAGACATTTCCCCGATATGTGATCGGAAGCCTGCCCACCACTCCCGAAATGGTGAACACCTGCTCCTCCAGTTCGGCCACATTCGCTGGAAATGTGAAAAGTGGCGAGTCGTGACTGGATCAAGAAAGATCATATTATACAAGAGGCCCCATGCCCTCTCAACCTGGATGGAACTAACATTGTATATCCCTATGAGTCCACGGATGTGTTCTGAGATGAATACCTTTATATTGGCCCAATCCAATGACAGGCGTCGATTTATAACTGATGTGGGCGTTTTTGCCCTAGCAGTTGCATTCCCCCTGGCTTTGCGGCTGCCCTTTGGTGCCATTGTAGTGAGTTGAACATGAATCTACATCTGAGGCATTAGCATTATGATACAGTTGCATGTAGCGGAAGGAAGCCCACAGGGAACATACAAGGTGGTGCAGGGTATCAGGGGTGCTTTGGAACGAGAGGCGTTGTGTTGTGCAAGTCATGTGATGTCGAGAGAGTTCAAGATGCTGGCGGTGAGTTCCAGTCCGGAGGAAAAGAGACCGGAGGTGTTGGCAGGTAGAATTGATATATATAGTCGAGATCCTGTGATTACTTGGTTTCACTTCTTTGGTTGGTTAATGAACACCAAACAGCCCAGCCTTCATCTTGCACATTCAGCAGGCACCTCATCAACGATAAGCCTCGAGACAAGGATTAGTATGCCCGGAGAGGATCTTTTACGACACCGGGCGTTGCCTGTGCATCACACACCACCTTGACCACCCAGACCTCGTGCATCTCAGAGCACACTGAGTAGTTCTCAGATTGTCCCAACAGTGCAACCATCCAATACGGCTACCAACACGCCTAGCGGTGGAAATCACTCATGCAACTGATGACATAGGATAGAGAATATGTCATTGTTCACTTTGCAATGCATTCAGCTCTGCCAAAGTGAGATTTCCACCGGGAAGCTGAGCATATACACAATCATTGGTTTGAAGTAATGTGGCAACAATGAGTGCAATACTATGATAAACTGCGGCAAGAAGGTATAAACACCCTTCAAGCAATCCAAATAGACCTTCAGGCGTTGCTGTAACCGTGATTATCAATGCTGAGTGCAATCCGATGGCAGTGAACCCCATAATTGAATGCTTTTCAAGGGATCTCGTCCCTGAGTATTGTCACAGTGTAGAGTCTAGCGCAGCCTACACTGTGCCTCCCTTTTTTGATGAATCCCTCCTTGGTCACTCAAATAGGAGTCTACTTCGCCTGCCATTGCATACACATGCAGGGGAAATTATTCTTTCATTCTTAACATCGAACATCTATATCGGACTATGCCTTCCCAAACCACTCACCCTGACACAACTCAGGTCATACAAAATGTTGGAAGTCTAGCTAATCGTCAGAATAAACCAAGACGTGGGCCTTCAGGTTATTCTCCACTTCCCCCTGGTAAGAGAGACATTTCTGTACCGGCTGGCAAGAGGGATTCCCTTCAAGGAGGGAGTTCAGTAGCCTTTACAATTCAAGGTCAGAACTCCAGCCCCTTCTCTTCGAGGAACAATTCTCACAGTGCAGATATCTCTCAACGCGTGACCTACACCATGTCAGCCACACAGCGACAGTCAATAAATACTCCAACGGCTGCACTGGGTAGAGGCAGTCGTAGCACACCAGCACCCGGAGGAACCTCACAGACAGACTCAACGCGTCGCGTTGTATCCAGCCCTGCATCTGGCATTGCTGGCATTCCCACTTCTCTCAGTGGTCTTGAATACCTGCCTACCTCCATCCCTAATCCAGAAGCCTGCAGAACCATTACAAATCCACTGTGAACATGAGCTGCAGAACGGAATCAGAGACAGATCCAGTTGCAATTGCAACTTCAGGCGGTGTCTACACCTCGATCAATGGTCTCTGACAGTCACAGAATCCATTGATTGGGTCACTCAGACATGATACGTCTTATATTTGCAACAGGCAGACTCCTGGTGCTCTACATGTGGAACAGATGGCTGTTTATGTTTGCAAGTGACTTGGACACGGTAAGTCATGCAACACAACCCGTTGTGAAAGCATTAGTTGAAGCCCCACACTGGCAGATAATAGAGACATACTGGAACACCGCTATGCAGGAAAACAACATTTGGTCCATAGCATTTGAGGCACGCACAAAGGAGATCTTGAAAGAGGTATGCTGAAACAAAGGCCAATGATGGATATTTCATGCTCAAACCAGTACCACATTCGAGCACAAGTCAATAAAGTTCAAACCCATTTCATTCAATCGGCAAGGGGCAACATAGCAAAGCTTAATAATCTCCACCGCTTTGGTTCCGACGCAGAGTGTTGGGAATTTCTTCATTCCAGTCTGGCATACGATGACTATCTGTTTCCTGTAGCAGAGCGTGTTGAAGGTGGTGTATGCGGTCCAAGTCCAACACAGAGAAAGCAGAAAGCTGGTAACCAATGGGCAGAGTCCACTGGATTTTCTGGCAGAAGCAATCGCGCAGTTTATCTACATCAAATTGTATCATCGGGCAAATCACCGCGGTAAGTATGCTGATGGATTATATCATTCCTTGATTGACAGCAAGGTCGGTCATATACCCTCGCCTAGTGTGAGGAATGGTTCCGGACCGCGGCTTCGGGTTTGGGTCTGTGTCGGAACCGACCCCTTTCCAAATTGGTGGACCGGATCGTCACTACATGCAAACCATCAATTCGGGTACGGTTTGATGGACATCACACAACTTGATGAATTCTGCGGGTTGCCAGCAGGTTGTTCAGCGGGTCCATCTCTAGACTCAAATAATGCTCTTGTTTTCGCTGTTTCATTATAGTATCTTATCAAAATTGTATTTTCAACTTCCAATAATGACTTTTTGAATGTTTTGCAGATTGTGATGTTGATTATTTTGGAATTGGTATTTTTCCATGTCTGTTTTGTGTTCTTGAGTCACAAGGCTGTCAATAGTTCTGTTAGGAGCTCTAATATCTGCGTGATACCCAGATTACCCTATATACAATGGCACAAATTGTTGATTTTCCGGTGATTCTCTTTTCATGATGGGGTAACAAACATATCGTGTACCATTCTGGCTGAAAAGGCAGCCATTACTTCGCATATGACTTTGGGCCACCAAGTGACATTTAGATTAACCAAGATGCAAGACAAAACATCTTTGACGCTCCAATGACACTCATTTTCAGGATGGGGCAGGGAGTGTGTTTCTTTGGTTTTTAGCACAGAAGGTGGCCAATACTTCATTTATGTTGATTTGTGACCAGTCGCCACTTAGATTGCCCAAGATGCAAAGCCAGAAATCATTGACGCTGGGTTGACGCTGATTTTCAGAAGGGGTCACTGACTGTGTCACTTTCTCTTTTGCCTACAAAGACTGCCAATAAGTCAATTATGAATGATTTTGACCAAACCGATCTCTATTTGCCATATTGACGAGACCAACAATCCTTGACGCTCCATTGACGCTCACTTTCAGGATTGGGCAGTGAGTGTGGCGCGGTTTCTTTTGCCAACACAGGCTGCCAACTAGTCGGTTATGCATATCTGCGAACTAATGCAATTTTCAATTCCATTCCTTACTAGACAATGAATCGTTAACGCTCAGTTGACACTGATATTCGGCATGGGGCAGTGAGCGTGGCACTTCCATTTTGGCCTCCGAGGGCTGCCAATTCATCGGTTATGCAAGACAACTACCGAAGCAAGTTCCAATTACTTTACTTACAAGACCAAAAATCGTTGACACTCTGCAAACACTCATTTCATCATCTGGCAGTAACCATGTCGCTGTGTTTTGTACCTATCAATGCTGGCAATACGTTGGTTATGTGAATCAGTGACCAAATTGATTTGTAATTACCTTACGTACATGAACAAAAATCATTGATGCGGCGTTGATGCTCATTCTCAGAATGGGGCAGTGCCCGTGTCGCTTACTTTTTTGCCTACAAAGGCTGCCAATACATTGGTTATGTGTAACAGCAACCCAATTGATTTGAAATTACGTTACTTACATGACCAAAACGAGTTTATGCTCGGTTGACACTCATTTTCCGAATGGGGCAGTTACCATGTTGCTATCTGTTTTGCCTATAAAGACTGCCAACACAGTGGTTTTGCATGGCAGTGATCAAATCAATATCGAATTACCTTACTTACAAGACCAAAAATCGTTGATGCTCCGTTGACGCTTATTTCAATGCATTGTCTAGACAAAATCTGCTGCCATTGCTAATTGTATGGATCATTATGTAAACTCATTGCATGCTGTTTGGGCTGATTAAGACTGGATCCTGTGGCCCTAGTAATATCCTTGCACGGGTCGCTCTCATTCTATGAAAAGTTATGTATCACGTTGCATGACTCATTTCGCCTGCGATGCTTGTGTTTATCAACTAACATTCAGTCATAACTGGTCAACATTCTCCCATCATATTACAATTAGTGAAATTGTCGGTCAAGCAACATAAAGAACCTGCTGAAAACATACTGTCCCATTCTGTCCTACATTTTTCTGATTCCCCTGATCCTCCTTGTTTCAGTAGCATTGACCGTCACCAACCCTTTTTCAGTCCATTTCTTTGACCTCCGTGTTAGCCGAATCAATCCGGGCACATTTGGAGCAGCACACACATCCCGCTGCACAGGGCATTCCGCATCCTCGATGCAGTTGTATAGCTCCAAATTGGATTCATTGTCTGCCTCACAGTCGTCTTCGCTCTCGATTGGATAATCCAAGTTACCATTCCCGTTTAGCCAATTTTCAATGTCGGAAATGCTTTGGGTGCACTGTTGTCATCGCTTTCAGCTGAATGACAGTCGATTCGCCTTATTTGACGGACATTCAATACTTGAGTTTGTCCTCCAGCGAGTTCCTGTGCAGACAAACCTGGTGGCAACGATGATCTTTCCGACAATTTCAATGCAGCTGCACCCTCATGTTGGGAGTTTGACCAGGATGCTCTGATGCTGTGTTCTGTATCTGAAATGTATCCTACGGCTGTTATTTCCTTGTTTTGAGCGCGTGATTCTTCCTGTATAGTATGTCGGTTATGGCTGCCCAGTCACATGTCCAAAATGTTGTGGACCTTGGCCATTCCGTGCAATAGTCTTTCCTCTGCTACTCTCTTCATTTCCAAGATGTTATCGGTTTCTGACCTATCCAATATAGGGTGATCGCCTGCCAATATTCCATTATTGGCTCCAGCAAAGTGCATTTCTACAACCTTTTCTGGAGGGGTCTCGCTTGTAGTTTTTGACTGCCTCCAGCCGATGATGTCTCGCCCAAGGGAAAAACTGGCCTCCACTCCGAGACCATGTGTTACGATTGACAATATGTCATGTGCCACATTGGCGAGAACAGTGTACGTTCAGCGCGATTTCTCTTGCTGCCACCACCATTCCGTGATATCCAGTAACCGAAATGTGCTGCTCATCTCCATCGGGTCGGAGTCGTAATCATCCAGATCGGAATATACTTGCCCCCAGTTCTTCGGCGATTCAGGCGGAGAATCCAAATGGAGGTTTGCAGCAGTCAATAAGCCTGCTGCATGATCGCTTCTTCCTGGTGTCGTTTCAGCCACAGTTCTAGGCGTTAAGTATTCTTGATCATCACTGGACAAATCAGATGGATCAAAAGATAATTGACCAGATTGAGAAGCCATTGCAGATGGGATGAAGTCATTGCTCCGGAGTTTTTCATGTTTAGTGACCGACAATCGTCTGTGTTTGGTGCAGTATTGGTCCGGCAAACACTTCAGATATGACTCTTGGAATTGGGTAGTATAAGAGGTCTTGTCCTCAGGATTAACATCCATTCCTTTGGCCCATTTCATAAACAATCTGAACATCCGAAAAAGATCAAGGATGTGTGCCGATATATGAAGCATACCCGTCATTGGAGTGACTCCAGCATAGTATTTGGAGAGCTTTTGTCGCCCAAACTTCACAGCGAAGTACAAATCTTCCTCCCACACAGCTTTCTTCTTTGGGAAAGCTCGCAAAACGCCATGCATATGATCGAACATGACATTATAGACGGTGAGAGCATGATGCAGTGCGACCGTATGTTTTTTCGACATCCACAGAGTCCAGTATTGGAATGGCCTTCAAACTTCCATGATGTACTTGACGATTCTCCATTCATTCTCCATTGAGTAGAATGACCGGTGATCACAGTATTTTGGATTCTTCAGCCACTCACGGGTGGAAACTCGTGATCGGTAGACTCACTCAAGCAACTCCAGTGTCGAATTCCTCTGTGTTTTCACATCCATAATAGGTAGGTCTGCAATTCGTACTTTGGCTTTTTGACAGTCCATGAACTCGTTTCGATGACCCGGTGCCAACGTAATCAACACAGCTAGCATTCGCTGCTATCTGATGGTCAGTTTCAGACTTTTCAAAATATCTTGAAATACATACTTTCTCAATTATCTTTGCCAAACCTTGTTTCATAGCAGACACCTTGTTGATTCTAGCATTGCCCACTTTTCAAAGTCTTTGACTCTTCCCAATATCTGTGCTTTCATTCTCTCCCAATTGCTGATCGCACTCATGTGCTTCCTACAACTTTGAATGGCCTTTGACACCCAGACTGCTCATAAATGCACCCAAAGCAAGCTGAGTGACATGCGCCATGCATGGTATGTGGTTCCTCAGTGCATGCCACTCGATTCCTGAGGGCGGAAGTGTGAATTGTAGTTCCCGAGTCATCCAGTAATTTGAGGAGGCATTTTCAGTTGTAATTCCAAGCAAGCGGCTGTTGGTAAGCTCAAAACGATCCAGCACTTCCTACAAATGTATGGCTAGCCTTGCTCCAGTATGTTGACCCTTGACCTATTATCAATAATTAGCTGTTGAAAATAGAAATAGGACAGGCTATTAACCTCATCGAAAGTGATTTGCACTTCCCGCATTGCCTACGTTCTGTACATATAGTATGCAATGACCGACGTTATTAGGAATTTGTTTGTTGATGTCCACCCGTCCAAAGCTGAACCAGCTTTATTTCTTGTTGGCAACTGCTTCTTAATTGCATCCACAGTCAGTGAGTATTCCCTCCGACAAATGTTGCTAAGGGTGCTGGCTGACGGTAGCACCAGCTCGCTGCGTAATGCATTATATGACCGCCTTAGCTCTAGGTTTGATATACCGTTCCATGGAATATGAGCCGAAACAAATCCTAAGATGATGTCGCGATTCGAAGTGTCCTGGTGAAATCCAGGAGTTACAAAGTCCTTAGCTGCTATTTTGAAGCGCTGTGTCAGTTAACAGACTCAATAAAGCTTAGAAGTCAATGTCTACAATGAATTTTCTTTGCGAACTTACTATTGTAATCCCTTGACTTCCATGCCTCTTCAGAATGCACCATGCTGTTTCATTGCCCGTCGAACTAGTCAATTCAGTAACCTCCGACTCTGTTAATTCGTTCAACTTTGCGATGTGCACTTTTGCCCCCAAGTGTTTGCCCATTGAGCTGGTCCCATGTTCTGACGGATGGCGAAGTACCTGATGACAAATGATATATATGATGCCACAGCTGCCGGTCTCCTCAATTCCGCAATGCAAATAGAACCGCCATGAAGGCACATGTCTAGACTTCTTCCAAGCAATAGAACACTTCGAGCCCACATTCAGAGAAGCCCACCAAGCATCAAATATGATTTGTAAAGTAAGGTCGTTCAAATCACCAATAACGACACACTCATTGTTGGAACATATCATCATCTCTAGCAATGAGGTAGTTAAAGAATTTGAATTCCACAAGGTGGTAGGAATTTGACAGCTGCGTAATTGGACTTGAAAGGATGTCAATAAATATGGTATTGTTGAGAAGAATGCACGTTCTTAAATATTGACACTAGAGCTACGAGCAACAAAAAAGTAATCCCTGTGAGACATTGCATGCTCAGGTGTTAAGTTGTATACAAGGACGTATTGAATAGACTGACCGTTGAAAATGCAATTTAGGTACAATGCAATGCACTTCGTTGCTGTGTAGGTTATAGCACCAGCACAAAAACTGTTGACGCTCTGTGGACGCTCATATTTGGGAGGCAGTAGCAATATCGTTTGTAGCATTTGTGCCTATAAAGGCACTCAACACATCCGTCCCAGATCAAAGCCGATGCAAAGCCCTTTGATTATGCAAGGTGCAAGAGCAAAAATCTTTGATGCTCCGTTGATGTTCATTGTTCAGAGGTGTTTGAGATTTCTGGCGTAGCATTTTTCCCAATACTGGTGGCCAATCCATTGATTATGAATAAAGATCATTGCCCGGCCCTTGGATTATGCAAGTTTCAAGACCAAAGATCGTTGACGTTCCGTTGATGCTCATTTGTAGTAGATAGTTGAGATGTCTTTGCTAGCATTTTTCGGTTGAAAGGCTGCCAATACATGGAATATGGATATGTGTTGTTGTACAGCCGTTGGATTATGCAAGATGCAAGACCAAAAATCGTTGACACTCCGTTGATGCTCAATTTTAGGAGGTAGTCGCAATGTTGTCGTTAGCATTTTTGGGTTGAATGGTGGTCGATATGTCAAATGTGGGCAAATATCATTGAACAGCCCTTGGATTATCCAAAATGCATGACCACAAATTGTTGACACTCCGTTGATGCTGATTTCTAGAATGGGTTAACCAGCATGTTGCCTTCCGTTTGGTGTATGATGACAACCAAAAAGCTCACTTTTCAAGGCCTCGACTGTGCCGTCTTTTGATTGCCAAAAGTACAAGACTCAACCTTGTTGACTCTCATTTGATGCTCATTTGTAGGAGATATTAGCAATGTCTTCCCTAACATATTTGCCTAGAAATGCAGCCAATACTCTGATTATGAGTGAGAGTTATTGCCCAGCGTTTGGATTATCTAAGATGCAAGACAAGAAATTATTGACACTCCGTTGACTCTCATTTCTAGGGTGTGGCAACGATCGATTACCTTGTCCTTTAAACTATTGAAACGTCCAATAATGTCACTTTCTCAGGATGTGACTATTTGGCCGTTTGATTGCCAAAAGCGAAAGACTATCAATCAATCACGCTCTGTTGCCGTTCACATTACACAGTCTAACAGTCATTTTATGCTCAATCATTGTAGTCCAAATGGATATTTGCATTATTGACAACCAATATATCCTTTCTGCGTATTATTATTTGCATCCAGATGCGTTGTCGCCCCTCACTATCTGATTCAGTACCAGATGCGTGATATGAGCATTGGATGACGCAGCCATATTATGTTCCAGCACTTTCGGCCAGCAATTTGCGGCACGTAGATCCAGCCACTAGTTATTAATCAATATCGGCTGACTGTCCCTCCATTCCTGATTCAGCTCCTTCTCCTCGATTTCCAAGACTAACCATAAGCAATTATCACAATCTCAACCATGTGGACCAGGGCTAAGAGGAGAGTTATGCAGTTGATTGCATGAACGAATGTAGCATGATGGTTGTCATGTATACAGGTTTGTATTGCACTTTGACTGCTCCTTCTATGACTCGTGTGACATCAGTTACTTAAAAGTGGTTGTTAAATTTCGTCACTAATTTAGATTTTGCTTTGGCACTTAACAGTAACAGGGAAGATGATAACTGGCTTAGTGGTCGTCTAATGGGGTGATTTGTAGTTGACCACGTTTGAATGCTGCGTACGACTCTTGCACATGCACTGATAAATTATCATGTCTCACAATTTGGTCACTGAAATCATGACAATGCTGACAGGTAGCTAAATAGGAACGCAAATTGCTTTTGACATCTATACCTTCTCAACAATTTCAATTGGGCTATCTATTACTCCGCAGATGCAGGAGCTGTCACCATTTCTTTGTCTGCATCCGATTTCTATATGGTAATTAGCTCGGCAGGCAATATGCAGTGGTGAAATCTTACAGGTTGAACTGGCGTCTCATACTTGAGAGGCGATATATCGGACACCGCTCCGGGCGGGAGAGAATGGATGTGTTCTGGCGACTGTGGTTTCCCTGAACCTAGTCTCAGATGACTACGTCCTGGCCGAGAAGTACCTTGCGGAATTCGCGATATTCCGGGGTAAATATCAAGAGTCTCTACAAGCTCTCCAAATGCTGTCAGGGGAGGTGTCACTGCAACTTGATTCGTTTGGGAATTAACGACTGCTGAATCATCCAATTCGGTCGTTCCGTACGTCATATTGCTTTAGTGGAAGTAGTATGCCGCATCCCCCCATCCTGGTTGTGTCAATTGGTCAAGCTTCATCTGCTTCTGCCAAAACCTCTCCATGCGGCGTTGTACCGTGTTGGGGATTGTGCCTATCACCCAGCCGGGTTCATCATATTCACTCAGCTTGCCCTGCTCGGCATCTTTGTCATCTTCATCGTCTTCCGCATCCTCCTCGTCGTGGGAACTTGCAAGATCGCTCAGACTGTCTCTGATACCATTCAGCATCTCATCAAATGTCTTTTCTGGCTTTCTGGTGGTCAATCCTGCCTTTTCAACATTGCTTATATCTTCTTGCTTCTGCTTAATAGCTGTCTCTGCGTCTTCAACTCGCTTTCTTGCCACCGCAGTCTCTCTCTCCACATAATCCTCTATCCATTGCTCGTTCTTTTCATTGCTCAAAAACTGTGTTTCTTATTATATATCAGCCGCAAGCTTCTGTTTGGATCGCAAGCTACGTGATGCTCCAAGGCCTCGGACCCCTTCTGCCGCCAACCCGCGCTTCCCTTCATTCCCTTGATGACGTCGTTGTGTGGACTGCTTTGTCAATTTTCCATATTTGCCTGCTGGGTGAGGGGAAGGGTTCCTTTTTGGAGCATTGACCATTGTATTTCATGTTGACTGTAATTGGGAGAGATGTTGGATGTTGCAAGATATGGACCATATGGAGGCAAGCTGCATCCTTTATGTCAAGGTTGGTGCGCTTGATCAACTTGAACACAGCAAATTCTGTGTTTTGACCGTCACTAAATTAGGAATAGTCATGATAACTGTAAAAGATGACTTGATTTTCAACATCAGTTCCATGTACGATCCTGGTGATCTCTTGAGACAAAGATCAACACAGGCCCTTTCCGTCGAAGAATGACCTGATTATATGTAACATTAATGACATTTCGGCTGTCATACACTTCAATTGTTCCCTGTACACACACATACAACATCGGACAGACTCTATGCAAATCGAGGGACTGTTGGAAACCCCCGCAACCTGCAGCTATACGCAGGCGGATTCATCATAGTAGAATGTCCAAGTTGTCCATCGCTCAGTCTATTTTGACTTGAAGCTAACTATATATTCCTCAGAACTTCCCACTTCTTTTGGTTATCATCTTCCTCTCCTATTCCACACCAGCAATTCATGGCTATACAAACACCATAGACAGGTGAGAGTGGATTCGAATCGAGCGAAATGACGGGCGCTCCATCCTCTGTGTCACTTGAAGGGACACACTAAAAACACAGACACCAGTTAGTCCACTTCGAAGCTGTGAATGTAGCCACCGACAATATGACCCAGGACGCACATTTAAAAACCGTCCATACAACCGGAAGCTGCACGAACAAGATGCAGCATGCAATTGGATGTGAGTACGTCCATATCATGGTAGACAGCTGTCACGTGATCGCATAATACAAAGTGGGTATACCGAGGGAGATAAGTGACCAATATATCTCTGCCCGTGATGGGAAACCCCCATGGGCAACAAAGGCCTCAACCAGCACATTCCGGGAAATTGAACATCACGATGTTGTTAGCTCTGGCATTTTGGCGGATGAATTTCGTGATAAGCGTCCCCGAGAATGGACAAAACAGCCTTTGAAATACCTCTGAGGAGGTTACTGAAGTGTTTATGGTAGAGGTAATTGCCGATTTTCACTTTCAGAAGCAGCAACTAATTTCTTGTAGGGTTTCAACATGTCTGCTAGTATGGCAAGGCAAGGAGGTCGGGTACAGCTAGAACAGTCAGACATGAGCATTGCCTTGAATATGGCAAAAATGGCAACACGAGGGTCTTCGTGCGCCATGATTGAGGAAACGCAACACCTGATCATGAAACCTTGTGCAGCAGTCCAAGAACCGAAGAAGTGGGGAGTTGAATTCCCTGGGCATAGAATGTTGAAAGCTGCGATGGAACGACACCCGGCAGTGGTTTATGACAATCAAACTGACGGCTGCCTTCCTTGCCACAATAGCCAGGCGAAGAATCCACGGACACGCTGGAGGCACAAAGGATCGGGTGCACTTCCTCAAGTCTGACGCAAACAGCCAACACAAGAACTAACACCGCCTCCACCCGGAACGCCAGCTGCGCCACCCGGTGACAAACATGACGCTCAAAGTTCCCAAGTTGCAAATCTGCCTGCCGTATATGTATATAAACCTACGCCTCTTCCCATCGCTCAATGTTTCAATCATGATCTATCTGCGTAGGATAGTGAGCATGATGAAGATTTTATTCCAGATTTGCAGACTGATGAAGGAACATCCACTGGTTAGTACACTATCTGCTGCGTGGTAATACAGCAAACATCCACCCTGCAGACGACAGCAGCCTATTAAGTGAAACTTCAAGTGGAAATGAACATGGATCGTAGGGAACGTGATTTTTGAGTGTAGTATTATCTACAATTACCGGACACTTTATACTATGTTTTAAAGGATCTATTTATATGCATCATTAAAGAACAATGTAGTGATAAAGAAGATAGTACATGAAGACAATAGAAAGAGTGTCAAAACACCATTAATGATATATTCCGCCAAATAAAATGATGGTATATTGTGGATATGCCCCTGGCAAAATGTGCGTCAACGGAGTCTCAACAATTTTTGGTCCAGTAAGTCGGGTAATAGAAACGCGACTTAGTTCTGATTACACATAATGGAAGTGTTGCCATCCTATATAGGTGAAAAAGAAAGCGAGACGCTCCCTGCCCCATCCTGAAAATGAGCGTCAATGGAGCGTCAACAATTCTTGGTCCTGTAAGTCAGGAAATGAAAACGCGATTTGGTAGTGATTACACATAATGGAAGTGTTCCTATCCTTTAAAGGGAAAAAAGAAAGCGACACGCTCCCTGCCCCATCTTGAAAATGAGCGTCAATGGAGTGTCAACGATCTTGGGCCTTTGATTATGGTTTATCGCAGTTCGCTGTGGCTGTTAAAGTCCATATAATCAGTTATTGCTGTTTTTGTAGTCTAACACGCTCGTCATCACTTAGTTGCACCTTTGTAAATGAAATAAGTCGTTATTGTTCAGGAGGCTCTTACGAGAATATCAATTGGTTTTTTGCTTATACAGGCTGCCAACCACTTGTTTATAGATACGTGCGATTAAGCGCCACTTAGATTACACACGATGCAAGACCATCAAGAGTTGACGCTCCACTGACGCTCATTTTCAGGATGCAGTAGGGAGTGTCTCTCCACTTGGTTTCTATATATAGGTAGTCAATACATCAGAAAATGAAAATGCAGTACCATAGTCAATATTTTGCAATTGGCAGTAGGATATCTGAATGCGAGCAGAAGTAGAAAAACCCGAAAGGCAGAAGTGGAGATTGGAATGAACAGGTCAAGCCAAATCCGGCAAAACCCACCGGTTGACATGTATGGGTCCATGTTCGGCCCCCAAGACGTTTTTGGTTAGGTTCTCGGTCCGGTCCAGATACGAATTGGCCTGTTTTTACGCTCTGAACCCGGACCTGAGGTGGGTTATGCAGACCCGTTGCTAACACTACACTACCCTCGCCCCTGAACATGTTTACCAGCACCACCTTGCACCATGCTCTCCTGGAGTGGCAAAAGAACAAAGGCGTTCATCCAAAAGCTTCCAAGTCACAGCTGAAAGATAACAGACCTGATCGCTCGAACTACTTCAACCACAAGAATGACAGTGCTAAGACCACATCCTGCTGCAGTGCAATGGGTCGCAAGTTGTTATCCTCATCTGGCATTCCAGACACATAGACATTGTTGATGAATACCTGGAACACACTACCGGAGAGCTACCAACGGAGGGTATATAAACACACTCTTGCTACAGTCAAGAGTCGGATGGAACAGGTGGAGAACCCAACGCCGGCTGTGGTCATCAGCATGGAAGTGGTGCATGTTGACAATGCGGTTCTTCCTGATTATTTGACCTTGGAAGTGGCGCTTGAGGAGCCTCAGATTGGAAGCCCTGACACAAACATCCTCATAGAAAACAATTGCAAGGATGACAAACTGCATTCCGGGAAAGCAGGGGGCAGCGGGGATTACCAAGATGAAGGTGACGAAAGCGATGAGCACAATCCCATCCCCACCGCCAGCCAGCGACGATGGGCCACGATTGAACCCGACAGGGGTGACGTGGCCACCATTGATGTCGATTGGTATGAGGGCGAGGATGGCAATGATGCAGATGCAGATCAGACGGAAGAAGCATCTCCAGCCAATCATGGATCAACGCAGAATATGGAGGGCGGAGGGCATTGTAGGTTTGACCCGGAAACCAGTGATGTTGATGGGTATGAGGGGGAGGATGGCGATGATGAGGACGCGGATGAGGTTGAAGAAGCATCACAAGCCGATGATGGATAAACGCAGAATGTTAGAGGACAGAGGGCATAGAACTAGAGACTGTAAAGATTGGACACTGTATTTCGGACCTGTAAAATACGATAATGGCGAACGAAATGCAACAGGAACTAGTGTATCCGAAGCGGAGACAGTATTGTACTAAGTCACACCATCTCAAAGCAAAAGATATCTGCGGAGAGTGCGGTATCTGATATATACCAACAGCGGAGAGATAAGATGTGGCACTGGGCCGGAGAATGTCATAAACATCGCCTTGCATTGTGTAAATTGCTACAGCGTAACTACAGCCCCTTCGAAAACTGAAACACCCATGGTGTTCTGATGGTGTGTATACGACAGCACGTTCTGCGCGCAAAGTAAAGGATGTACTTATGGAACGCGACCTGTCGCCTGTGCAAAGGGAAGCATGTGATTCTCAGTCAGTACGTACGAGGTTCCGTCAGTGCTGTCAGAGTCGTCCGGAGCAGCTGGGTGTTTCTGACGGACACTAGGGTTGTTGCTGACCATGCACGGCATGGGCTAGTACTCACCATCTCCCCATCACTGACAGCCTGCTATATCCAGACCTCCAGAAAGCGGATCCTGAATGACACAAACACAAGCTGTGTCGACTCTACATTCTGACACCCCTATGAAGAAGACCCCTCTGAGTGGAACCTGACCCTGCAGTGGGAGGCTACATCAGCAAATAGTGAAATTGGATTCCGAAAATGGACCCCACACACCGATCCTTCTCCTCAATCACCACAAATGATCGGAGTGACTTATTTGGAATCATCCAGCATGCATCGAAGCGTTCAATGATGTGATCGCGTCGTCACGACATCTCAAAAACGTGTTTAGACTTTCAAGCTAATTTATTGCACTTGTTTCTTTCATGTTGGTCCTCCAGATTTTAATCATTTCAATGGTGTTTTGACCTGTTCCATTGATTTCAAGAATATTGTTCTCTATTCAATCCCTTGAGACATCGATTGTACACAAGCTTGCACACCTCCGATTACAAATATTAAGACACCAAGAGTAAACACTCATCAAATTTCTATGCATCGTTGCAATGATTATTTCAAGCTTCGAGTTGAATAATCTACATGTAAAACATATCAAAAGTAATCAAGTTAATTATGTTGCTCAAGTACCACTGCGAGCATTCGTGGTGCAGTATCAGTGGAAGTCGGTGTACACCTCCTTCGATTGCGCTTAAAGGGACAATACAAGTGGTTCCGACGCCGAAAAGAGGCCTACCACGGTAGCTTCCATTGTGCAAGGGTTGCATAGGAGGTTGATGCCTCCCCTCGGCAATCACCATAACAGTGGTCTCACGTATCCGCCCAGTTCCAAAGGTTCAAACCAAGGCAAGAAGCCCTGTAACGTTCGATTAAACATCCTCAACCACGAAAAGTCACTTCAACTGTGCCAGAAAGCATCCAGCACTCGAGTTAAAGTGGCCAACCAGACTCATCCCCATCCAGAGAAGCAGTGTATTATGTCTTGGTGGCTTATGCTTTCTCCGCCATGTAGACCCAGTGCAATGAACCACATGAACTGTTTGCTCTTCACATTGAAAAGATGTCACCGGAATTGCTACTGAGTTGTACCAGATGTGTTTCACATCATTGAGATGACTGAAATACCGATCACGATCGACGTAGTCTGTGACGTCGGCAAATCTCTTGAAACACTGAGCAATGTGATTGTGTAGCTCCGCTTTTGGCATTGCACACCACTCGGCCAAGTCATCAAGGGTCTTGATTTCTGGTCGCTCATTTTTTCATCATTCCCTTAATAGGCACATTGGTTGGAGGCATATCATTGTCGTGATATTGTTTTACAGCATTTGCATCCAGCTTTCGATACTGAATCATCTTTTTTGGGGCTTTCATTGGCAAAATCTCGAAGCTGGCCTCATGACGATTCGATTGTCGGTACACCTGTCTATGAGTCATCATTGCCATGTCAGGGAGTTGTGAGCTTACATTTTAGAGGTTGCCAAGTTGGCGGATATGGTCAGCGAAGTGGTTCAGGAGATGCATCTTCACAAAGTTGAAATCTGATTTGTTGACAAGATGTTGTGCAATTTCTGACTTCATCTGTGCTTTATATTCATCAATGGGACTACACTTTGCAGCCGCAGAAAGATTGTTGCAAACAGGGTCACTCTCCCGTTCCTCTTGTTTGTCCGAACTAAGCACCATTTTCAAGGCTTCCAAGACCTTTTATGTAGATGTACTGGCGCGGAATTGACTGAAAACATACCTGTCACAATGAAACTCCTCCAGATAATTCTCCAAGTACTTGATTGTGGCCTCAGTATGGTACCAGTAATGTGCCATAAGGTGAAAATACATTAAGTTTTGACGAACAATTGGGCTTCTGTGAAGGGAATCATTTGGCTCCCCAACAAGTTTAAAAGAGTCACCGCGAAAACTGGAACAATCACACTCCCGAGTGCTTTCATCTCTCTACTACTCCAGGGCATCACCTCGCTATATGGCAGGTTGAATCGAGTAAAGCCAGCATATGGAGGCATCGCCACCCAGAGCATGTCGAGTTTGTCGATCCTGGAATGTCGCTTGAGGAAGGATGTTACCCGGTTCATGAAACGCTCAAGCATGGCGAGATTGACGGTGTGAAGAATATCGGGTACGATAATAGCCGTCTGAGGGATACATTTCATATTCCAAAAGTTACCTTCTGAGGTTCCAACCACTCGATCTTGCAGATATTGTCTTGCATCCCGTCTCTCCGTCTCATCTCCCTGAGTCCTGAGTATCATCTTCTGGAAGTATAGCCAATTGACTCTCAATTGCCACGACGATGAATTCCCATCTCCCAATGAAGATTTCGGTTCTCCGCACACAGGGCAATGGGGCTGCTTAACTGAGTGCAAGTGAATGTTGTCTAAGTAGTCAGCCGTCAATGCACAGTTGACAGGATAACATTGCCGAATCGGTCCCTCCGCACAAAGCATAAGCTTTACAGTGTTGCTAAGCGCGTCAAGAGGATGAAAAACAAGCTTAAAGCGATTACTCAAAACGTCTCGACTGTGGATCTGTTATTCCTTCGCAGCGGTTCTGTTTCCATTTCCTTTACGGTGATATTCCGGAGGAACGGGAAGAAGGGCAACAACGATGCATGCGAGATTCAAATGCTTTGATCTAATCGGTGAGTCGATGTTTCGGAGACTCAAATCTACTGGCCATCCCATTATGTCGCCAGAAAAGTTTGTAAGCTGTGTCTGATCTAAACTTCTGAATAGAGGGACAATCATTGCTCCAAGTGGCCGCAGTAGCTATTGAAGCGGTCGAAATCATCACAACTATGACAAAATTCAACTAATGTACCCGTTCATTCCACCACCAGTCGCTTGATTGCACCTTTCAGTAGATACGTTCCTCAGCATCATCGAATTCCTTTGCTGGATCATACGACATATGTTACCCAAATGCAGGCTGATGCATCAGCAACTCAATGCATTCAACAGGATTGCAGTAAAAGAAACGTGTGAAATCATTGTCGCAAAGGTTGTTTGGATCAGCCAAACAATTGTAACCCACTTTGCCGGATTTCCAAGATTCGATGCCCATCGCGTAGGACATGTCATTCAACCTTTTGAACCAGGTGTGGCATGAAGTGAAGTTGCTGACAGTTGCCATCGTGGGGTTCCTGGAAAGCACGCTGATATCAGCTCTGCTCAAGATGTGCTAAAGACACCAGTGCGCAAATCGATACTACGCCTTGCAACACAACAGTGACCAGAGATCAATTTCATCGTCGAAGTTATCGAAATACCCATTACTAATCGGCTTGCCGGCTAGACGGTTATCCAAGTGTGGCGTACCATCAATACCAGTCCAAACTGGAGGTTGCTCTGGATCGATAGACGCCTTCTCGCAGTCAAGTGCTGTATCGCTGAAATCGTCCTCAGAAGGGTGAAGAAATGGGTCGCAATGCGGTTCGTGAATGAATAGAAGTAGAATACTATCGTGCTCGATCACAAAACCATCGTCTGGCAGTTGTTTGGCTCATACGTATACTATCCTTTTGTGGTGGTCGTGACAGAGGTAACTGATGGGAACGCCAATGTAGGAGTATGTCTTCGAGCAGTAAAGACACTGTTGATAATTATCCATGTTTCATTAGCCAATTGAAATGTCACAAGAATGGTAAGAAGCGACTCGACGCCCTTTTAGCTACTGATGCCATTCCATGCCAGCTGGTCCACGGAAAAAGCCGCAACTCAATTGACATTATCCAAACACAGGTCCTACCACTGTCGTACAATTTCTCTCATCCTCCATCTCACGTTTGCAAAGTGTTCAATTGGCCTCTCAATTTCAACATCCCTTTAATCTCTAAACCCATACCGCATCTGCATTCATCTCGTCACAGCAAATGTATTGCGCCCTCACAAGACCCTCCTACGCCTATTGTCTGATTTATGGTTGTGACTTGTTGTTAAGTTCGTGACAAACATGAACCATGTATTTGCCTTAGATACCGACCCAGCAACGTGATCACGGGGTACAAGAACTAGAGCAAGGACCAGCAAATGAGATAGGAGTGCAGAGCATGCTTTAAGTTGTCTTTATGATGAACTTAAGCGTTCAGTCGACGAATCAGGGCGCTTAGATGCTGCTAAGCAAATTGTTTCCTATCTGAATTGTAGCCAAGATGATGTTGCCGGATCAAGAAAACCCTCCAAGCCAATGAATATATTCGCCTAGCCTGCCCACTGTCCTTGCAGTCTCCAGAAGCTTCGACACCCCCTCCTCACCTCTGCTACCGCATCGCTTTACCCTTGATTATATATCCAACACTTCGGACGCTTGTTTAGAGTAACAAGCATTTGTTATCCACCACTCAATCATTGACCACCATCCAGAACCTGAAATGTCATGTGATGCCTTCTGGTTGCTGAAATTGGTCGTCGCAGTAGCTGATACAATCCAGATGCCAACTCTACAAGTCCATGTCTGGGCCAGGAACACCAGTGTTGGAGTTGGCCAATGTGCAGCTGAAACCATGGGGATTGGGCACAATGCGGGTGGGTTGACAGCACAACGGATAGATAATATAGTGAGGGCGCGCATGTGGGAGATTCCCCAGTCCATCAGCATCATCAACAAGCAAGGCACCAGCCCCAAGCGATGGGATCTCCTAATCAATCGTTGCATTAGTCGAATCAGTGATCTGGCGTCTAAATGGCCGCTTTCGAAATGGTACATGGTAGACAAGACTAACCTCGATGCTCAGAAAGTCAAGGAAGCACTGGACGAGCTCATGGAGGTTGGCCTTCGCGAAAGGAAGAATTGGCTCGAAAATACCTCGACCGAGAAGAGGAAACACGTGCATGGTGTTTGGTATATCATCGCCATGATGCTTCCTTTGATCTGCCTGATCATGTGTAGATACAGATAACGACGAAGTAGAAACCTCGGGTCACAGGTCTTCGCTGATAATTGTGCATTGCGATGCGTTGACCTTTTTCCTGGGCGAGCCATCCAGCATTACCATCGGCTATGTGGCTCACAACCTTGCTGGGAAGAGGGTGGGTGAATACAGTACTCGCCTATTCTCATCACACAGGCCTGGGGATGATGAATCGATACTTCCGATAGTTACATCAATTGTTGATATGACCATTGTGTCAATCATGAGTACTGCAATCCCCGGTCTGCCAGACCCCAGCCAGAAAACTAGAGGTGTTTGGGGCAGCCAGGAGGAGCCTGATGGAGATGGTGGTCCAGAGGCCCGTAATGGTACCACAATCTTCGCTAACAATACTGCTGCCGGATGGGTAAAGGCAGTGATGAAATTAAACAACTCAATGCTGTTTTGCTTCATATATGGTGGCCAACACGCCTACAGCACAGCCGGTGCCCAGACGCCTATGCATACTGGTGGCACCTACATTCCCATCGATGACATCCTCCCACCTCGAGCCCAGGATATGATCGACGTTATTGGGGAGGAATTGGATGATGATTGTGGGTCACGGCACCCTAATCCATGAATTGTCCCGACAACAAATTCAGGCTTCCAAACGTTTGAATGGAAGCTTCAAATGAGGATTATCACACTGCAGCGATGCCTTGAAATTATCCAAAACCGTGCTCTTGGTCCTGTTGCCGATGATGAGCAAAGCCTTGTTGCTGATGAGCATGTGGCTTGGCTACGCGAGCACGATCACATTTTGAATTCTCCCGCTGCAGGCTCTTTGGCCAATAGGCAGCGTACAAGCAGCCTCCCAGCTGCAAATTAGTCGTTGTGAGGATGGAATGTACAGGCTGGACGGTTGTTCAAGGATTTACTTTGTGGGAGGGTATATTTCTGGCACTTTGGAGGTTGGATGGATGGGTGATAATTTGGAGTTTTTTGGTGAGGGTTTGGGTCTGTTTTTGGTGGTTTGTTTATTTTATTAATACATCAGTCAGATTCATGCCTGAAGGGCTGTGTTGAGAGTACATGATGTTGAGATTAATCATTGAGATGTGTGTTTTTCGGAAAGGCATAGTGGCAGTGATAGGACTCCATGTATTGCTAACATGTAATTGGTAGTTTGCTATCGGCACCCAGCAGAGGCTAGCCCGAATGATGAATGAGACTCGAACACCCTTTAGCTCATTACGTTAACAATTTTCCTCAAAAGAAGCCATTCAACAACCCTGCGGCATACATTTCACGTGCCATTCTTTGTTCCGAGTTCCCGTCTATCCAAAGAGTTGGAAGTGTGGGTGGCGGGACAAGCGATGATCCTGCAATCGTTGACAGGATAAAAAGACGAATCACGAGAATGCTTTTTATCATTTCGATGCTTTGTTTTCTTTACACAATGCTCACATTCATTTGCTCTAGGTTCATTCGCACTTCCATTAGTCGCTGCTTAAATTCTTTCATACTTACCACTCGCCGCCTTTTTGAATCATGACCAGTTGGCGCCACACTTCACCTCCTCCTCCTATTCATTCTGGAACCAGGAGAAGCAGACGATCAATCCACGACAAAGATCTCGATGATGATGTCAGCATGATACCTGACAATTTCAATGATCGTCATGATGACAATTCAGAATCCGACTACAAGCCTCTTTGGTGACCATCCAGCAAAGCAATGGGCAACTGGCCATCGAAAGTGTTGTTCACGTCAACACTTGCTAAACGAGTCGCGGGAACTCAATCAGTTCCCATGTCGCTGCAACCACTTCATCCTGAGCATCCAGAGGTCAATATTGTCTGGGAGGAGGACGATAAACACGAGCCTGCGCCGCTGGCATGCAAGGAAATATCCGATTAAGCGTTTGAATTATTAAATCCGCCCACTAGTGTATATATTTACTACAGGAAGGATTCAAACGAAGCCGGTGAGCAATTGGTTGCATGGAAAGCAGGGCATCTGTAGCAATACAAGCCCTTTGTTGACGATGTGACAGGCCTCATCGTCGGCGCAGGATCTAACGCAAGACAATGCTGTCAGGCATTCCGGCGATGGTCATGGTTTGGGTGAATCCTATCGCTATCAATTATGCAATGTTTGCGAATCCCTCTGCCATGAATGCAGTGAAGCCCACCCAGATTCGTAGTTGGTGGTATGTCGAAATCGCCACGATTGATCCAGCCCATAGAAACCCAGACCCTCCACATGCCTCCATGTCGGTGTTAAATGAATCATCTCGACAATTGTTTTCATCGCTGACATTGTCCATCAGGCTCTCCCAATGATTACTTGTTCATGTGCGGCAATGGTATTCCACTGCAAGACCTCCATCGACTCTATTTATGGATTTCAAACACAGTCATCTATAGAGTCCTGGAAAATAGTAGACTGGCTATTGGGCAAGAACAGGTTAACATGCCCCACAAATGTTCGTAAGGTAAGTTCAAAGTTCACTTCTTGTTCAATCGTTGTCTTGCCAATCCATTTAGGAGTGCAAGTTTCGATTTGCAGTGACTGAAATTGTGGATCTTATTCATCGGACATACTTCTATACCATATGACAGATGGCAATGAAAGATAGATCATTGATCGATACAATCAACACGACATTCATTGCACGAACCACAATGGCCATCCACGATTGAGTGTTGGCCTGGGACACAGCTGACTTTAGGGTGCCCACAGAGGTTGGTCCAGGTGGTGGAGCAAAATGTAATTGCGATACCACAAACATTAATCACATGCTTAATAATGGATGCACAGATGAAATTTGTCGTCTCGACTTGGATCTTTGTTCTTCCTTACCATGTGTTCATGGCAAAAAGGTAGTCAATATTCGCAGCATGATTCATGGAAGGATCCACTCTACTGGTACGGACCCAGCGATGGCACAACCACACAACTGTTGATATTGTGATGCTAGAGAAGATTAATTGTATTCTCTCTAAGAGGGCCACAAAGCCAATATATATGAGAGTGCGAGTACTGCTGAATGCCATCAGCAGGTATCAGAGTCAACAGTTGTCTCCGGCCATACAAGACATCACCCTCTGTGGCCATACGAGACATCTCCGTCTCCAGCTGTACATGACATCTCCGTCTCTGGCAATACAAGACATCTCCGCTCAGGCCATACAGGACATCTCCGCTCCAGCCATACGAGACTCATCTCCGGCTGAGACCTCTATATGCAACACTCCCCCCTCTTGCTACGCTTCATGGAGCAAGAAAAACAAACATCAAACAAAGAAATGATGCCCATAGTAGCCTCCTTAAAACCCTGCATGGCAAGTGCGCAGGGAAAGAGCACTACCATAGCCGGATGATGGCCATGCATATAAACAAAGAAATCAGTTTTCTCACAACCTCCAATTGACCTCCAGTTACCATAAACCCATTGCTTGTGTGAATTTCGTATGCTTATCTGTAGTAAGTGCGTTCATGAGTATATCTGCCACATGTTCGTCTGTGTGTACATAGGCGTGGTTGACTGTTCGTCGTCTATGCAGATGGCCACTGTTGTGATAGCAAACGCCAATGTGCTCAATTTGAACTTTGATGATTCCCATGGTGATCAGAGTGAGAGTACCCTGAATATCGCAGTCAATTGGCCATGGTGGTGAGTCTTTGTTTTGAATGTCGTTCTGTAACTGAAGTACCCATTTCGCTTCTCTAGAGGCCGCTGAGCATGCAATGAATTCGACCCCAAAAGTCGAAATGGCGATGTGACTTTGGTTTCAAGACTGCAACGAGATAGCTCCATTGCTGGTGAGAAACACATGGCCTCCCTGAGATTTGCGGTCCACGCTGTCATCGACCCAATCAGAATCTGAGTACCCTATGAGACAATGGCCGATGTCTACATCCATGCCGTTGCGGTTGAAGTGTAGGCGAAAATCGACTGTCAATTTGAGATACTGAAGGACTCTCCTGGCAGCGGTCAGATGGCTGGTGAATGGCGGCAAATTGGAACCAGTAAGAGCAGCGACCGCATACGAGATATCTGGCCGACCTGCAAGTGCTGTGTACATTTGTGATTCCATGACTGCCTGGTAGTCTGTGATATCATCCAATTCCTTCTCCCCCTGATCCTCGGCCAAGTCCAACTATACATTGGGGTCCATGGGCATCGAGACACCATGAGTATGCTCCATGCCAAATAGTCTGAGGATTGTGGTGAGAGAGGCTTTCTGACCGAGACTGATCCCGGCCCCATCACTGTGTATCTCGATGCCGCGGACTTGGCGTGCTAGGCCGTGGTGCATGATCTTCTACTTCTCTGAGAGTCTCACCTGAACTTCCATGACGGCTTTGGTAGCAGCCTCCGGGTACGAGATGGAGATATTGTCGACATACAGAAGTATCAGAATACCGTCGCTGCGGAGATGGAGATTGGGATCGGCTGAGGATGGTATGAACACAAGAGAGAGTAGAAAGGCATTGATATCGTCGTACCGTAACCGCGGAGCTTGTTTATGACCATAGAGAGCGTTTCTGAGTCTGACAATGATTTTGGGGGCGTTGAGACCTTCTGGCCATCCTTCGGGTAGAGTCATATAGATATCTTCATCATCCATTTCGGGATTTAGGAAGACGGCAACTGCATCCAAGTGGTCCATATTCCATCCATATCTACCGATGAGAGAGATGAGATACCGAAGTGTAGTTAGCTTCCCAACTGGGGCATAAGACTCACCGAAATCCAACTGCTTGTATCCCTTTATGACTAGCAGTGCTTGGTACCGTGGTGACCCATCAGAATTGGGCTTAGTCTTATAAACCCACTTAGAGCCAATTGGCTTAACTTGCAGTTGCCGTGCTTCCCGAGAGTTGAGCGTGGAGCAGGTGGTATTGAGCAGGATCGATGTGCTTACTTCCTCAGTTGCTCGTTTCCAGTGATCTCGTTGAGGGCTTTCCATAGGTTCTGCGTAGGTGACTGGATCTGTTGCGGATGTCGTTAATGCTTCTGCTGAGGTTTTACCTTGACTTGTTGTGACATGACTCCCTATCGGCGAAGCTGGAGCTGCAGCTGCAGCTGCTGGCTCTACTTGGCTTGATTTGTTGATTGCTGCTGCGGAGCGCCAAGCAGTCTGATCCTTTCTACAGAGGCGCCAGCTGTGGGGGAGGTTGTCTGCAACTGCTGCTGAATGCTGGGTGGTCCGATCCTCTCGGCGGAGGCGGAGGCTGTGGGCGTTCTCTGCTTTCTCGTTAGGAGATTCATGCATGTGAGATGTGGTTCGCTCATATAACTGCTTAGGTTGACTATCATGTCTTCGGAGAGGCTCATCTCCAGGATCTATTTTCTTGATCTATTTCTCGTCTTGTGGTAGTCCAAACATATTGGTATTGATTGCATTGCTCTCATGCAGGCATGACATGTGTGCATTTCTCTCTTCGTTGAAGATGACTACTGATTGGGCTTTCACCTTGTGGATGTCGGGATCCCATATCCTCTGCAACGCTTTCGAGCGCTGTGTGTAGCCTACCACCATGCAGGGCTTTGATCTCGGGCTAAATCTGCGTCAGCATTGTACTTCGGGGATGAGTCTGCCGGCATCACATCCCAATCGGGGTTGGTTGTGGAGAGAAGCTTGATACAATAGCTTGGTACCATTGGCGTGGTGCGTAGGTTATCCAAATCCATGCAGCATCTCGTATGGTATGTTGTGTGGTGCTTGATAGGCATCGGGGTCATTTCTTTTGAGCCCTTCATTTGGTGATCTGTGATGGAGATAGACTGCGGTATTAACTGCTTCTCCCAAAAACTGAACTGGAGCCTGGGAGTCAATCATCATTGCCCAGGCATTTTCGGTGATTGTACGGGTCAGGCGTTGGGCAACACGATTCTTATGGTGAGCGTACGGCATGCATGGCTCGTATGTTGTACCGCGAGCCACGGGGTAATATTGGAAGGTCAAATTGTCGTAGTCTCTGTGTCCAATATCGCACCGGACTCGCTTGATCTCGTATCCCGTTAAGTCTACGCGGGCCTGAAATGACTGGTAGGCGGAGGTGCAGGTCACTGGTTGCGGATTCGGGAGCTGCCATACGGATGTGTACCTCGTGTAGTCATTGATGAATACTATATAAAAATCGATTGTCTTCGAAGGTCGGTGTGGAGAAGGGAGCAGACGCATCCGAATATACAAGTTCAAAGTGCTTCATAGTGCGCTTGACTGGCACATTGCTGAACCTTCGTTTGTGCTTGGCCTGGATGCAGACTGTGCACATTGAGTCAGCGTGTGTATATCCCTGAACTAGAGACTTTCTGGCAGTAGGATTCATCTGGGCTAGTCGTCAGTGCCATAGTGTTGACTCTGGGACGGTGAGAGATTTGTGCGTGGTTCTTGTTACGGCAGTCGAAGGTGCACTGGGAACAGAGGAAGCAGGTGCACTTGTAGATGTGATCATAAGTGACTCTGAAGACTCGATTGTAGGTTCATTGATTACTACTCTTGCAAGTGAGCTGGCTCTCTTTCTCATTCTCCCGCTTTTGGTAGTCGATGATAGGAGTGCAGTCGCAGTAATGATGATATAGATGCCATTGACTAGTTCTCCGGCGATTGTACAGGAAGATGGCAAAGTAATGGCACATAATCCGTCCCACAATATAGCCATATACCTGCCCAAATCCAATTGGTTGATGGATAGAAGGGAATGTCGAAATGTAGTAGTATTGAGGGATTTGACTTGATAGCCCTGTATGATGTTAACGAAGCCATAATGCATGGTAGTTATTGAATTGCCATCTCTGAGTTCAATTACTATAGAAAGTGAGAGGTTTTTGAATGTGGAGAAGCTGCTGCGGTCATTGCACATATGGTGTGACACTCCGGAATCAATCACTCATTTCGGAGCAGTGGCGAAAGCACAGGCGGTATGTCAGAAGGGATTCCAGTCTCCAGTTATAGCGAGGGCTGCTGTAGCAGTGGCTTTCTTCACTTTCCACCACTCCTTCAGACATTTGTAGGATACGCTACCAACTTTGGCGTGGCCTGGGAGACTGCATTGGAAGCAAACGTGTTCATTATTTCCGTTGTTTCCTCCCTCCTGGGTGCGTTTGCGCTTTCTGCATGCATCTGTAGAATGGCTGTCAATTTTGCAATAAGTGCACTTACTGTTGTGGCTGTCTCCCAATCCACCGTTTCCACTGTATTCACCACATCCACCGCGTCCTCTGCAACCACCACGACCACGCCCACCACCGTGGCCACGGTAGCCGCCATGTTGTGAGTAAGGGCGGCCCCCGTGGATGTATATCTGAGGTCCTTGGTGAGGCTGGCTGTTGTTTCTTCTTCCAAGAGATTGTGCATGGCCTTTTCGGGTGTAGGTAAGGGGCTTCTATGCATTAGGACCATCAATATCGTCGCATACAGTGATGGCATTGATATGAATCTTGGTGTGCGGAAATCTCAATAGGTGATAGCATTGTCAGTATGGTCCAGTTGTATGCGGTAGTTACTGAGCTTGGTGAAGTATGCTTGAAGTGGTTCATCCTCCTTATGTTGGTAAGCACGGAACTGGGGGAGGATGTCCTGTCTGCCGATAGAAGATCCCGTGGTGTCCAAGCTGGATTTTAGCGTATTCCAAATTTCGAGAGTGTTTCTCATTCCCTTGAAGATACGCCGTACTTCAGGAGAAAAGAAAAGTTTGATCATTAATGCAGCTTCGGCTTCCTTAGCCTTCCATTGATCATAGTTGTCTTCGTGGTTAAAATCAGCAGGCTGCGGTTCAGAGTCATCTCTGCTAACGATTGCATACACTCTCATGGCTGATAGGATGAATATGATGCTGTCTTTCCATGTGTCGTAGTTGGCGTGAGGGAGCTTAGGAATGTTGCCCCACCTGGTCTTGTGGAAGGTGGGATCGGAGGAAGACATTGCGAGATCGTGGTGTTGAGTTTTAATTGCTGTTTATGCGGTTGTTGCTATGATGATGAGGTTTTGGATTCTTGAGGCTCTTTTGAAGATCATGAAAGAGATTGTAGGGAAGATCATGAGATTGATAGATAGTAGCAATAGCCGGGCTCATAACCGGTTGAAATTGTGATGCTAGAGAAGCTTGAATGTATTCTGTCTCAGAGAGCCACCAGGCCAATATATATGAGAGTGCAAGTACAGCTAAGAGCCATCAGCCTGTATCAGAGTCAACAGTTGTCTCCAGCCATACGAGACATCACCGTCTCGGGCCATATGAGACATCCCTTTCTCCGGCCATATGAGACATCACAGTCTCCGGCCATACGAGACTTCTCCGTCTCCGGCCATACGAGACATCACTGTCTCCGGCCATACAATACATATCCGCTCCGGCCACCGATGACTTCTCCGCTCTGGACATACCGAACCAATTTCCAGCTGAGACCTGTATATGCAACAACAACGATCAGGGCAGCTATGATGAGGACTTCCATGATTACATACCGGAAGAGATGATAGAGCAGCCCCACAATTCCTTTCATTGTCTCCACAGCGTTGTTGCTGCTACTGAAGCAAGCATGTGATTCTTAGCTGTTCTGCCTATCGGTGGGTCTGCCATAGCCAGGAGCAGCCAGCCCGTCCTCTGCAGCAACAGCAACAGCAACAGGAAGGACATCACCAGCATCACGAACATGAGCAGTCTTGAGAAATTGGCATTAGTCGATGGAAGTACGATTGTGGAGGGTGGAACGTCGCTTGGAGGTTAGGAATAGTGTCAGTGATCGGATATAAGATTTTCTTTGTGTGCTATTTCATTCTTGGTTTCGTCGATATATCATAATAGTAGTTAATGTAATAGAACTGATAGTTTACTGATGTCTGATCTCAAATGCGTGAAATCATAATTGCGATGATGCATAATCCTCCTGCGACAGTTGAACTGGAAGGTACTGATGTACATCACCAACAAGCAATTCTGTCCAGGCGGAATGGCGTCGTCAGAGTGGACACGGTCTGTCCGGGCCGTCAGAGATACCCCGGTGGCAGATTGCTCCACGCCTGGCACCGATACGATGCGTCGCGTTCCATATCGCCCTCCGATTGAAGATTCGGTGTTTCTTGTCGCTCTGTCGGTATCCCATTGTACACGAGCACTGTGGCGTTGTGGCCAACTCTGACCATAAGCACAAGGCATTTCGTCTGTCATATTCGTCTTTGTTACAGTCACAAGATTCGCTACCTCATAATATGGCTTGCATTCTTCAAGTATCTCTATATATATACATACGGTCAATCTGGCCACAGATGGTAGTCGAGCATAATCGGAGAAGCATCTGGAGACGCCCATTGAGAGCACAAACGGGATTCGTGAGAAAGAACTGTTCTAGCTGCAGTAGCTTAGGTAGAAAGTGAGAAGATATGATACCACCCGGCTGTGAGAATCCACGCAATTGTGTGGATCCAGATGAGATGACAATGAGATGATGACTATCTACCCCAGGGTCTCCCGAATATGCACTCCCCGTCGCTCAGTCCACCTTCGGTACCCCTGTATCTCTGTACACCCGCCATTGCTCATAAACAATGTACTTGGAGGCTGTGATTGACCGAGTTGAGAGATGCCCTTGGAGGCGGAGATTGAGTGAACTCAGAGATGCACTTGGAGGCCGTCAAAGCGCGAGTTGCGAGATGCACTGGGAGGCCGTGATCGAATGAGTTTGGAGATGCACTTTGAGGCCATGATCGAGCGAGGATGGAGATGCAATTGGAGACCGAGATTGAGTGAACTCAGAGATGCACTGGGAGGCCGTGATTGAGCGAGTTTGGAGATGCACTTGCAGGCTATGATCAACCGAGATTGGAGGAGTACTCGGAAACGGTCAATTTGGAGGGAGGCGCTACTACAGCTGAGACTCTATTCATTGGTTAACTTGCAATCGTGGGAATATTGAGAGTTGAGTACAACAACATCCGCTGCGAGATGGGAAACTGGCTGGGGGTGGGAGACTGTCGATCTTGGGTTGATGCTGTACTTGATGTATGCTGTACTCGGTGTTGAGTCATGATCATGGCATGGAGATATAGTGAGGGATGACTTAACTTCGTGTTCTTAGGTGATGGTAGAGTTTAGCACATGAAAGAGACAGATCAGAGGAGATGGGGGAAATGATCATGAGAAACTAGGACTTAGGAGAATTTCGTGTGCGAGTCAATTGACCATCCCCGATACGGCAGGTACGAGTCCCGCTCCTGCGGGTAATAACACCGATACGAGGTCATCTAAACCCAATCAGGCAAGTTGTACCCCGGATTTCTCAGGTCCGCTCGGATCTTCCATATCGTTCTCATCTTCATCCCCCATCTCTCTCTTCCTTGTCCACAACTCTACCATCATTGCAAGAACACAAAGTTAAGTGATCCCTCTCTATCTCTCCATGCCATCATCATGAGTTAACACCAAGTGCAGCATACGCCGAGTGCAGCATACGCCGAGTGCAGCATACACCGAGTGCAGCATACACCGAGCACAGCATACACCTAAGATTGTCTGTCGTCCATTCATTCTCATGATTCCATAAGAGCCAATTCCCACAGTTTCGAGTTAACTAACTGATGAATTCAGTCTGAGCACCTGGCGCGCCTCCCATCGACCGCCTCTAGATCAACCACCACCAAGTACTCCTCTAATCTCCTACAATCATAGCCTGCTGCAAGTGCATCTTTAAACTCGCTCGATCACAGCTCGGAATGGATCGCTGAGTTCACTCGATCTCGGCCTCCAAGTGCATGTCCAAACTCGCTCAATCACAGCCTCCCAGTGCATCTCTGAGTTCACTCAATCTCGGTCTCCAAGTGCCTGTCCAACCTCGTTCGACCCCGGCCTCAAAGTGCATCTCCCCACTCGCTCCATCACTGCCTCCCAGTGCATCTCCAAACTCGCTCTATCATGGCCTCCAAGTGCATCTCTGAGTTCACTCGATCTCGGCCTCCAAGTTCATCTCTTAACTAGCTCCATCACGGCCTCCAAGTACATCGTTAATGAGCGACGGCGGGTGTACAGAGACACAGGGGTAACCAAGGTGGACTGAGCAACGGGGAGTACATATTCGTCGTCATCTTCAGGCGCACCTCGAATTGCCGACAATCACTGCATGCTGCCAGTCCAGATATACTGTGTGGAGATAGATAGCTATAAAAATACATAGATACATTGATGAGGATACAAACTGAATGCATAAGTTTTGAAAATCGTTGAACGATTAGTAGTAGGTATGGTTTAACATTGCCAGGCATTGTGTAAATGGCTTCAGCATAAGTGCAGCCCCTGCAAAGAGTGTAACACACGTGTCCATCTGATGGTGTGTAAACGTCACGACAAACTGAAGGAGTACGTATGCAACACGACCCGTCGCCTGGGCGACGGGTAGCGGATAATTCCCCGTCAGAAGGTACGAGGTTCTGTCAGAGCCATCAGAGCCGTCTGGAACACCCGGGTGTTCCTGACGGAACCTGGAGCTGTTGCTGATGTACTTTTATCAACAAATTACATATCGTGAATCACTTCTGCGTCGTAACAATCATTGGTCAATGTAAGCCAGGACGGTTTATAACAACAAGAACTACTCGCTTCAATGAACGTATGGAGCGCTTACTTCCATCATTGCGAGGACAATTCAAATTGGGTCACGTAATAGTATGCGGAGAGATGACCTGTGAGCCAACCAAAGATAGTGTGAACCGTTCATCAAGTGGTCGTTGTCACATTCGCACAGGTGGTTACACCGGTCGTGATCCTCGAAAACAGCATTGCACTGAATGAAAGAACACTCTGGAACAGTACGGCAATGCCACATTGCAGGGAAACCTCAGCTTCAACTTTTTTTGAGTTTGTGGGTACAATAAACTAAATACATTTAATGAAGGAAATTTTGTTTTTGCTGATGTATTTTGGAGCAACCAAACCATATTTCTCAGTCAGACAGTGCTTCTTCTGCCAGGGGATGTGAACAAGAATTGCAAAGCTACACATAAGGCTGTAACATGTGCGTGTGAGTTAATCAACAGGGTGGGAATGTTGTGTGCTTTCTACAACTGCTACCAGTTGCATGGAGCTGCCAGAAACTCATGACAGTATATCTGTTTTCTGATGTGCCAACATCTTTAAAATCATATGATTACATTGTGACATTTCTGGACCACTGGTCCAAACGAGCCCATTGGATACCCTGCACTGGGATGACTGACACCACAGAACATGCACACTACTTATTTGACGCCAAAATACAACTTCATGTTAACCCACGAGAGATTATTAGTGACAGAGGAGTGCACATTACACTACATATCTGGGCAGAACTGAGTAACCGATTACCGAATATCCTGCTACTGTCAAGGGCGTTTCACCCACAAACAGAGAGGCTGTCAGTGATCTCGAATAAGCAGGTTACATGGTATCTACGGCTTTTCATTACTTACCATCAGGATCTGTGAAACATTATATGTCCACTTGCACAATGAACATACCAGCCTTCTAAGTACTCATCCAACAAACGAAGCCTGTTTACATTGGAGCTAGGATAGAAACTCTATATTCCAGTATGGTTTGTGGTGGGCTGACAATACTACGACACAATGTAGAGGCTGAAAGGAACAGCATTTGTTGACCAACCACAAGTATTGTTGCTAGATGACCAGGACTGCTTCCACAAGGCATAAGATAGCCAGACAGTGGAAGTAAAGAGGATTCCAATGCTATCCATGCTTGAAGTCGGTGAATTTATGATGTTGAGTACTAAGACCTGATGCTACTGTACCCAAACCGTGACCCCTCCTGCTGGAAGCTGCAATACACATGGGCTGGACACTAGAAGACATTTTATTTCCATGGTCCTAATGCAGTTAAATTGGAAATACAGGTACATATCACAATCCACAAAATCGTAAATGTCAGCAGACTCAACAAGTACAGTGCAGATTGTATGTGAGGAAAGCTGTCTCCTCCTCTCATTTGAACCATAAGAGATAAAGATGGCTCAATTCATTGCTTCACCAGCAAAATGTATTTTAGTATCTGGAAGCCTCCAGGAGTGTCTGTGAGGATGTAGAGTGTAAAGTTAGAAGTGTCAATTTCAGGAGAGTATCAGACCCTAGGAGGGCATTCCAGCCGGCCTTCAGAGTAACTGGGATCTCTGATGACAGGTACAGGAATGACTGGGATCTCTGATGACTGGTACAGGAGTACGATGGGATTGATTGGGATATGTTCAGGAGCATGTCGGAGCGCCGGAGAGATCTTTGGGTGCACCTGGGAGTGTCGCAGAACCAATGCGGGAATTACAAACAAAGTATGAGAGATGCCTGGGTTCTTATGGATATTCATTCGGAGGACTGCAGGCGTTATCTGAGACTATTCTGAGGTACATGAGCAATTGTCTTCCCTCAACCGTGAATATGATTCATGGATTATTGTTCGTTATCACTTCTGAATCATACTAGCCATCATCTTCTTCAACATTGTATTTTTTGCCACACTGCATTAAGGAAATGAAAGAAAAAGGCGAGAGATTCAAACATCAACGCAGGTACACCGAAACGGTAACCCACCTAAGCGATCGAAATATATTAATCAAACATTTTGTCGATGTCATCCACTACTTCTCCCATCTCATCAGGGCCAATGAAAGCAGGAACACACAATTCATCAATGGTCCAAAGAAGCTGAAGGCGCTCCTTGTATTTGCTGATTATTCGTTCCTGGCGAGTGGATGAAATGGAATTCCAATGTTGTCTGGCTCAATCTGTGATATCTAACAAAGGTGTAATGAGATGTTACCTAGCTGTGAATCTGAATGGGGGTATGAGAGGCAATATGATACATTCGGATGAAAATTGGGAACAACTACCAGGGGAATAGTGGAGCGCCGAAATGGGGAGTGTTGTGTGGAAAGAGGAGTAACACAAAAGGTGTTGGAGAAGCGCGGAATGAACAAGAGGAGGGTCAAGTCCAAGCTGAGGAGGGCGGAAAGAGGTGGGCATAAGAAGTGCGCAATGAAATTGAGGAGCACCGAAAGTGGGGGGGGGTCAAGGAGTCCGGAATGACATAGATGAAAACCAATCCAGTCAGAGGAGCACTGATGAGATTGAGGAGTGCTTATCCCAGTGGAGGAGCGCTGAAACGTGGCGGGTAAGGAGTGCGGAATGCATTATAGGAGCACCGGTGGGAATTGAAGAGCTCCCATCCCGGGCTGAGGAGTGTGGAAAGGGGGGTATAGAGTGTGGAATGGGATAGAGGAGTGCTGAGAGGAGGGGATGGGCCAAATGTACCTCGATATTCATCTTGAGACAACATAACTGTGGCCTTCTTTCCACTCCCGTATTCAGACAGCGCGCAATGATTAGCTGCGGCTGCCAGCAATAAAGTCTGAGGAGCAAGAGGTTGGAAATACTGTGATGATGTTGGCTGGCACCCCAAGCTATTGGCAGTGAAGAAAAATGGGTGGTAAATGGGATCAAGCACTTCCATTTGAGTGAACCATGACTTCTTATCATCGACGACAATTGAGAGGTAAGCATCATCAAACAGGAGCTCTTTAACCTTGATCTGAAGCTCAGTCTCAGAGCCCACATCCAACCGGTAAAGACGAACAACAGTTCGACGTGCCCCATCTACCAACCATCCTCGAATGTTACTAATAATCAGTTTCTACTAGGTATATTTTCGGGAGTAGTAAATATCCCTAAGTCTGATGGAGGAGCATTAATCAGAAATCAAGACTTACAGCTTCTTGTGTTTGCGGATCTATTTTGAGAGATGGACCACTGGGCAATTGAAACACAGATGGTGTACCTACAGGTGCACCTGCTAATGCCCACTGACAATCCTGGGCTTCAATAGGTAGTTTCCAATCTTCTTCAACCATCGATTACTTGTCATCAGATATTGTTGGCCAAGAAGTCTTCGTGAATACGATTGCCTCCATGAACCTCTTTGCTACCTAACAAGTAGCCTTTTGGCGTTGGGGAATGTTCTGATCACTACTGGCCTTGGGTTGTGGAATATTCTGGTCACCACTAGACTTGTTGGGAAGTACCAGTGCCTGGGCGGATGGTGCACGGTCAGACTAGGATAATTTGTTGATGAGGGATGACTTTTGGCGTTTGAGCAGTGGTGGTGCCATTGCCACAGGTAGATTTCAGGAATTTGGATGCGGAGGGCGTGGAATGACAGTATCGGCACAGCTCCATTCCTCTGGCAGTGAAACCCTTGTAGTGCGTAATGACCTGCCCCGGCGCGCCTGACCTAGATGAAGGACCTCCTGTTGATGATCCAAATAGTCTTCCTCGATGTCGGATGATAAGGTGGACTCCCTGGTGTCCTCACTGTCGTCATCATCGATCTGGTGATCGGTCTCGTCAGCCTGATTCATTACTGGAATCCGGGATATTAGTCATCATCCGCAATACGATGCTTGAAGGCAGATAATTGGAAGGCGACCATTTGATGGACAATGAAGATTGGCTGCTTTCTTGAAAGCGAGTGCACTCACTAGGTGTGCTTCTTGATTATTCTGTGAATAGTGATTCCTCACCTGGGTGGGCATAGGTTCCATTTGCTGTAACGAAGATCTAAAGTTGGAGAATGTGGGAGAGAGTGTATCAGCAGGAAATATAAGATTCAATGCATCACAATAACGGGATAAATGGTGGAAGAATTTGCACATAGTCGAGGAGGATGCAATTCGAGGCGCACCATGAACGGGTTCTGGGTAGATCACTTCAACGGTTTCTATGTATATCGTCGATGGCAGTCCGTGTTGCCATTTCGGATATTGTTAGGGGCGCCAGAATAGATGGACTCCTTGTCAGGTGCGCCGGAATAGATGGATTCCTAATGCTGAATGTTAGCAAATCCTATGAACAACACTCTGTACGGATGCAAGAATTGGAGATTGGCTGAAGCCAACGCACATGGAACCAGATGCAGCGGAAGATAACTCGCGACATCAACTAACCCTTGGTGCTGGCCACAAATTGAGCACTGAGAACCTGTATGAAAACATGAACCCCTGCATATGACTCCTCTAGAGGTAGTCATTACGTGTGCAAGTTTGAGCATTTGGGGTGGCCGCATAGCATAGAAATTGGAGCAGCATTGAGAATCCCCAGTACTCGATGGATCTGGTTGGGACCTTGTGAGTGACGGCTGAGTTGCAAGGGTTCATACTGGAGGTTTTTATCGAGCGAGGAGAAATATGAAGCTCCATATGTGGTATATCTGCGGGAAGAACACATGTATTTTCACGATATTCTATTGTATTATGATGCTGCAGCTGGGTTCACGGTTGATAAGATAATATCGTAAGCAAAAATTCGCTTGCATGCATGCATCTGGGCCGTGTCTGCAGAATCCCGTTCACAACAATTATGCAGTAGTTAATGGAAGAGTGAGACAATATGGTACACAGAGAAGAGATACAGGCGTAGAGAAAGAATGGTAATGTGTGCAATGGATGATTCAGGGGTAATGTTATTGCTTCAAGCACTCATCAATGCCAAGATTGCTAACAAATGGGTCATAAATTCTCACTCACATTCGGGTTTTGCACCCTGTTGCATATATGGTTTATCTCCCTGACGTATGGCTTCAGTTGGGCTGATGCATAATCTCTCTATAATGATGGTCATACCGGGCTCAGCTGGAGATGCCAGACTCAGCTGGCAATGCCAGCTGAGTGCGCATGCATGCGTACAAGACATGCTCCAAATACCGTATATATAAGATCACGAATGTACCTGTACTTAGAAGATAAGCTTCTAGCAATCAGTATTTCAACACGCATAATATCTAGTAAATCACACACTGTTAAATCACACATTCATTATGAATCTCTCAACTACAATGTTGACTCAAAATAAAAGTTGGGGTTGAAAGCTATATTCTAAAATGGTATGAATGTATAGTGAGACATCATGTCACAGAAGGCAGAGGAATGATGGTTGCATGCATGCAGTTCCGGGGAATTGAGGTGCACCAAAGTTGAAATGGTTATGCTGGGATTCAATGGCTGAGGATTGCAGGCTCGGCTTGCTCCAACAGTTAGTTGCACTCTTTGTAGCTGTCTTCTCATAACTCAAGCTTTCAACATTCACTCTCTCGGAGCATGTCTCGATGGAATTCAGTCCACATAATCTTTTTTCAGATACCAGTTTTGGCCGTCCAAACCCACATTTAGTCAGAATACCATTAAGTCTTGGTTCAAAGATTTGAGAACTCAGGGCTGTTTGAGTAAGTGCGGTACATTGGTGAGTGGGTGTTGCCGGCCATCTTGCAGAGTTGCTGAGCAGAATCAGTCATTTGAGATTCTCGCTCTTGAGCTTCCACAGCTCTCTGACAGAGCCCGAACGTGCACAATCAATTATAAGATTTGGAAGCATTGGTCCAAAGAGACTACTTAGTCGATATTGAGTTAAGTGGGGTTACTCATTGGCCGGGCTTGTGCATTTCTGGTTTAGTTGCGCAGTGGCAACCTTGCTCCAATGGACAGTTGACATGTAGCTGACAGTTCAAAATATGTTAGCAGTGGCCTTCAACATACTGATGAAGTATCAGTTCATATCTCATTGGGCGTGGAGTGGAATGAGCCACCTTCACCTAAGGGTGGAGTGTCTTGATAGATCTGTGTGCACTGGGTCCACTGATTCAAAGTCGAAGAAAACATGATGAGAATGAAGGAAACTACAATATACAAAGTGCACTACGTATGGTGCAAGTACATGCGTCTCGGTGGCTTATTCGTCGCTCTCGAGGCATGCCTGGGCCAGAATGATACATCCATAATGACTCGCAGCTTGTCAATGTTGGCTTCATACATATCCAAGAAGCTCATTCTGGACAGGATTGAAGATCTCAGTTCTGCATAATCTTTAATCTGAGGCCAGGAAAACCCCGGCAGTGAAAGCTGCATCTGAGCCAGGAATACCCGAGCCATGTCTCAGATTCGGACTCTCTGGGATGCAGATCAGAGGTGTGCCAGAACTTCAATCATATGCCAGGAAAAGCTGCGGCTTTGCCATGAATAAGTGAGCCCATGTCTCATATTCTGACACAAATACTCAATATCGCCTAGTCTGTTTTGATTGCCAAATGGGATTGGCGAATATGCAGTGCTGGATTTGTCACGGTGATATGCCCAGGATTATCTGGTGCACCTGAACTTCGATTCTTGGCATGCAAAAGCTCCCGCTTTGCCACAAATAAGCGAGCCCTGTCTCATAATCAGACATAAGTACTAGAATATCACCCATACTGTCTTATTGCTGAATGAGATTGGCAGATATGCAGTGATTGATCTATCGTAACGAATATCGTGTCATTTGCAGAAGAGACTCTGGTGCACCAGAAAGTGGACCAATTGTGCTTTTTCATTTGAACTACATATGTGGATGCAGGCTTCTGGTGCACCTCAATTTTGCAACTGATGATTGATTAAAGCCCTTTGCTGCATCATGCTCACAATTCGACTCATGCCATTTATCATGCAATAGGTCTGCCACAGGAACCTCTAATATCACGAATCAATTAAATTCATCTCATATGGTCATTAATAATAAACAAGAATGCCAATCAAATACCACTCTAGCCATTTCTAATTCAAGATACAACAATTCCAACCTCAGAACTTTGATTCACTTCAACATTGAAGAGAGAAAAGATTTATCTATCCAGTATAGTGTCCCTTACAAACGACCTTTTTGACTATTTGTATCAGTTAAGAAGATTATGTTGCTTGAATGTCTAATGAGGCATGCCTTGATAAAGCATCTAACACTCTAAGATTAATGGTTCATCAGACTGCGATGTGTCTCGATTCTCTGTCAGCTGCTTCGTATGGTCCTCACGAGCCTCCAGAATGCTGTATCTCATTGACGTCGTGATGTTGGGTCAACTGATCAAGCCATGCAGGACTGTCATTTGCGCCACTCCAGATTGTTGGTGGAGATCACTTGCGTGGTTATCGTAGCCACCAGGACCTGTATTCAGTACCCATGTGTGTGGTACCCGGTTTTGGCCAACCCGGACAACTTGTGCAAATGCCTGCCGCTGCTCATGCAATACCCAAAATTTCTGAGCAATTACCGCAAGATTAGCCGCTGTAAGATTTAGGCCTGTCCCGCCCACTTTGGGTGTGGTTATGAATACAGTGGGATTTTGTGAATCCTGGAATTTGAGCTGCATTTCTGTGCGTTCATCATTGCCCATTTCGGCATACATGTGGAATATATCCACATGATCCACAAAAGACTTCGTTAGCCACCACTTCAAATGATGAACTTGGCCAGGAGGAGGACAAAATAGCACAGCCTTTTGTGGAGGAGGTGCACTGGGCGGTGCATTTTCATTTCTCTCTTCTGGAAAGAGTGTTGCTCTTGATGCGTCATCTTGGTCAGGTTCGGGATACTCTGCAGGTTGCTTCACAAGCATTGGCAAAAATGTCCCTCAGCCATCGGAAAATCGGAGATTCCACCTAAGTATCGAGTGGCCAGTCATCGTGCCATTGTCCAGGAACATAGTTGCCATCCTCAGTGTCTCCCAACACTAACCAGAAACATGCTAGCTGCCATCTATGAACCCTCCATGCTCCAGAAGCACCCTGCAAAGTCTACTCCTCCACCAGGGTCTTCAGATGTGCTTGCTTTTCCTCAGTCCACTCGAGATCAATGAGGTGTGCATCCTCCTTTGGTATCCAGATGAGTGGTTTTCCATTGGACAGTTTTGATTCAGACAACCGCCCTATCGTCGAGGGCTTTGCAATCTGAATCATCCGGTGCGCCGCATCCTGGAGAGCTTCTTCATCTTTATTCCGAATAGCATGCATCAAACTCCTCACAGCTGCATACAATGCCTCAGTACCATGCTTTTCCATCACGGTATCGTCCTCTGGATCTTCAGGCGCACCTGAAAACAGCCAAATCATCCGAAACCACCAGTCATCGAGTGAATGGCATCCTGGTGTAGCTGTGACTTGAAGTTTGAATCACATTCTCGCATTCATTTCAATTTGCCAGCCCACTGAAACACCGGGAGATTAACCCTAAGTCTCAAGCCCCTAATGAGTTCCGGACTTATAAAGAAGAAGATGAACAAGGCTTTACTCAGGATGTGTATAAGAATTAACACCCAAGAAAACACGGTAACTGTTCAGTTCTTCGTTCCCGATAGATTGGACATCTAAAGTGTATCATCTTGAGCTATCAGTATGCTGATGTTCACGACTTGAGGAGAGCCTGATAGAAGTATCCTCTGATCCACCACACTATTGTGATGACTCTCGGCCTTCTAACAGATGCTAGAGTATTGTCCCAACAACCGGCACTCATACTCCAGGACCGACTGTCCAAGAGTGCGACAACTCCAAGTATCGACTTGTTTTAAAGGAACAGCAAAGTTGATTCGCCTCGGCAGAAGGAGCAGTGCCGACTCAAGAGTATCCTAACAGAAGTATACACTGAATCACAACGCTATCGGGCTGCTCATCGGACTCAATAGTATCGTCTTGCTCTTTTCCTGATTAACGACTTGCTTTAACGACAGTACTAAGATTGACCAAGTATAGAGAGTGATAGGTATATCCATAATGTAGCACTGAAGATGAACATACAACTCTGGACTTCAATAGAGAAGTATCCTTGTTGACTTCGATACAGAACTAATATTTAATACACGGGAATGAAGTTAAGGCTTGACTTCCAGGTGGAGAAGGTCAATAGGTATCCGTAAATGAATCATGAAGTAGATGGTATGTTCGGTAGTAGTTGGGTTAGATGTCCTTCCTCCATGTTGGTATCGTTGATATATATCACATGATTCACATCCGTAACAATCCTTAGACTGCCAAAGCCCGTTTTGGAGTTCACATATGTTACAGCCTCTTCATCCTTTGCCTCTACCAGTGATAGTCGAGTTCTAACCCCTCAGAGTACTAACTACGTCATCATGGTAATGTGTTCGGATTGCGACACCTTTGCGATTGGCGATACCTCGTATGAATACGAGCTTATCTGAAACCCATTATCAACAAATAGGTTCGCATCACCAAGAGCAAGTGAGAGTGCCCTCTCATATACACACCGGGTACGTAACGGTTTAATCATTGTGGCAACCGACAGATTCCTTAATTTGACTACCCTTAATTGGAGCCAAATATACAGTTATCTGCAACTGAGTTGGTTTGCCATATATCAAACAGAGGGTATCCCGTGCCACTCCTGACGTATGAATCGAAAATCCCATTTGCCCAGACGAAAAAAGGGTGGTTGAACTAAGTGTTCGTTCGTATAAGTCCATTTGGTCAACTGCGCTCCGATATATCGATTATTGGTTATCGACTTATGTCTTATATGACTCTGCCTATCTCAAGATGTCAGAATGCTCTGATGCTGATGACACCTCATCTCCCGACAAATGAACCATTGGAGCCTGAGTGAATAGTCGTTTGGTCGGCGACTAGGAATAAGGTTTCCTGCCGAGACGGAGTGATGATTATCAATAGAGATCCCACGACCACTATCGATGCAAAGATGATACACATCTTAATTGCAGTTAGCCTGATTGCTATTGTTGATCTATTGATGTGAAGGTTGGGTAATCGAGATGTGACTAATTGGTGGACCAATCTGGAAGGTAGATCCAAATACGGAAATAAGAGTGACAGTTCGTGCTTCCGGATCGAATATCCATATTAGAATTATTGTGTGATCCAGTATGATCCCAGAAATATACCTGTAACTCCAAAGGCTTAACACCCACACTGTTTTTAGTCTTATACCGATGGGACTCATCAACAATCCCAACACTCCATGAACAGTAGGAGGGTTGGCCATTACTTGAGGGTTTCACTCTAGATGTTAAGGTATCATACGAAAAAAGGTGGATATTCCATCAGTGTTCCAGCTCTTCAATGCTGGTGTCAAGATCCTCATGGGTGACATTCACATTTTCGGTGTGTAATCAGTTCACAAGTTGGAAATTGGTTCCTTGTGTCGTATTGTTGATGACACTTTTGAAGGTCTCTGCCACTCCATGCCTGTGACCACCAGCGTTGGTTCAAGGGCTGAGATCAGTGCTGGATGCCCATGGGGTGGTGTTGACTAGATCACCAACAGGCGGCGGTGCGCAGAATTCAATCTCCACAGCAAATACCACTCTCATTCTTCACCAACAATGCCAGGAAAGTCATTGTGCACCAAAATCACTCACTCTTCAAGGGTATTCCCCCATACAATTGACAGTGGCAACCCCATTACAACTTTCTCAATCACCAATTTGCAAAGCATTGCCGTTGCAACCGAGGTGAAAGTCTTTTCAAGACCCATTTCATCTGCAACCAGTGCTCCTGGCATATCAGCATGCGAAAACCCATCTCGTGATGATGAATCAGATGGCCCAAACCTGGTGCACCAAAAATTAAGTTCCTGGCAGGCCTGGAATTGAATACTTGCGGCCAGGAACACGGTCATCTGTTGATTGGCAAATAGGATGCACATTCAGCAGCCTGACTGCTTCATCAAGACACTTGTGTTCAATTTTGTTGTTGATTGTATTGAGAACCGTACTCAGTAATGAGCTTGTATTTTCTTGATCGAGGACCTCCTCACCATCCTCCACTTGCTCCTGATGTTCCAATGCAATTTTGTGGGTGTTGTTTTGGTCCTCAATGATCCCTTTCAGTTGCTCGGATGTAAGCTGGTCGGATAAGCTGATAATCTGGCGCTCCTGAAATTCATCCCAATGTTGGGAAGTTCACAGAGAAGCAACTATTCGAACGAATACATGTGCATTGAATATAATCGATTCTATTCTTTCAATCAGAACTTACATTGATCCAAGTATCATTCTCTTGCCCACCATCCTCCTCTCCCTCCCCATCTCTCTCTCTTCCACCCTCTTCAGAACCTTCCAAAGTCTATGTATAATGATTAGCAGTTGCTCACGTCTAGCCATAACACGGCTAGCGGGAATTATCTATGTCGGTCTAATCATGTCCTTCGCAATCTCCTTCCGTGTTGCTCTCATCATTTCTAACAAAAATATCTTCACATTATGTCCAAGTTTCGACTTGAAAGCATGTCAAAGGCAACAGTTGTACAAAATCTGGCCATATATGGGGTCATTGATTATTTGCCCGTGTGTATGTAATCCCATATACTCTTCATCCAATTCTTCCTGCTCCAAGATGCACTTGAACATTGATGTGAGAATGTAAAGCTCTTGCGGGCCACCATTTTTGTCGATGAAATCAACCAACTCCTCCCACTGCCCCACATCTGGATATGAGGCTTGGAGTTGCTTGGGGGCTAGAATGAAATCATTGCCATTCGACACCCAGCGAATCACAACTGTGAACATTGTAGTTGGCACCTCGGGGAGGTTACTTCTCGCCTTCGTGCCCCTGCGCACTCCCAAATGTGTCACCGGCCACGTGTTGCCTTGCCTCCCCTCTTTTCTCGCCTCTGGCATTTCGCTTGCACATTTCATCAAAAACATCCCATCCCACTGCCTGCGAATCCATTCAGAACTATCGGAACAAATCAACAGCAGCCAGTTCTTGAATGACGCCAAACGATCTGCGACTGCCATCTCGCGGTGCAGGGGTCCATCTCAAACCTTTTTCCAACGGTTCTGCCCCCGGATCATGGACTGATGCTTCTTCTCCAGAAACCCCACCACCCATAGTCTTTTGCACTTGTTGAATGCACTGTAGTTAGCCTGCCCCATTATTCTGGCAAATTGCTTCAATGAGAATTCGGTTTGCTTCAGGTTGATTGGGGGTTTCCATTCTGCACCGCCCAAGTCCGACGAATCATCACTCTCGTCAGCTGCAACCTATGCGTTGTAGGACATCTCTGGCAATGGGGGCACGTCCGCAATCCGTGCGACATCAGCTTTCCATGGTCCCGCTGGCAGCTGGAATCTTTTCCTCTGGAGGCTTACGGAGTGTCTCCCAGGTGTGCCGGAAGGAGGTTGAGGTGCAGGTGTCAAGCTGGAACATGTTGGCCGATTGACCGGATGATATCCCGGTGGTCCTGGAGGGACTTTTATTGCCCCTGGAGATGACAGCTTATGTCCTGGGAACTGCGAATTGGGATCATTTGAGACCCGCTATGATGACCTTGGTGCAGGTCATATCCTTGCCACGGTAGCCCATAACTTGGAAATCCTTGGCTTATGCTGCGGATAGGTTGCGAACTGTGTGTCATGTTCAATGGAGACCGGTCATAAAACTGCGTAGTGCCTGGAAATGGCTGCTGTGAAGGAGGGTAACCGTACCTTTGCAGGGGATGATATTGATTCGTGTGTATCCCAAATTGTCTGTCTTTGCGAGTGGCATGTGATGAACTATTATCCGGTGATTCTGAATTGTCATCACCGCATTGTTGCAAGCCAAATCGGCCACCTGGTGGAGCCATATTCCCTGTCTTCGGTGGAGAAACTTTCAGAGACAGGCTCTGTTGAACAAAGATTGTGGTAAACTACTATTGATGCGAGATGAGATATAGAATAAATCGGAGTATGGTTGAGTATATTGCAGGTAGCAGTGACCTTTGCCAGAATGAAGGGCTTCTACTATCCCATTCTCTTGTCACGAACTGTGTGGTGTTTCACTACACCGTTGATACATGAAACCAACCCGGGCTTTGAGAAAATAAAACCTTAATCACACACATCCCGGCTGTCTTTGAAATATGCTCGAATTCATATACTACGATAGGTGCTCACCTTCGTACGCTTACATGACTTTACAGGTCATAGACGGGATACGATCTGATATCTCCAGGAACCCAATACAAACTTGTATCCAGTATGAAGGTTAGCACGACTAGGGATATTACACATAAGGTGTGTGTGTACGACCTTGCAACCTCATTCAATAGAAGGCCTGTGAGTCGAACAGCAACAGTTATTGCTTCCTATTGAGCTCCTTGCCTATACATCGGAGTTCTCCTCATGATCCACACTCCCGTCAAGGATCGTTACTGAAGCAAACATCCTACCAGCCATATCAGTTCTCGATGATTCCTGCCCGGACATCCAGGTAGCAGGAAAACTCACCTATTCATTGTATTATGACGATCTGCCGTGATTTTCAGCTGCTTGGAGGCTCGATCGTAGGTATAACTCTCAATGCCACAATGACGTAGTATAAGGCCCCATTGTGATGATTGCAGTGATGGCAAAATAACCCTCCCCCCAAAATTTGGTGCAGTGTGATGCAGCTGTGAATGTGTTACGCTAAGCTGAGTTAGCTCGCTTTCAAACTGTTATCGCTGAGGCTGTATATCAGCCCCTGAAGCATTATCCAGATTCATCGGAATACGTGTTCAGTGACCATTTCTGAAATATGGACAACACTCGCCAGAAACATGTCAAGTGATTCATCTGCAAAAAGAAATTATTCGACGAGAACTGACTTGAGGCTCACTATCCACAATATCGCCCAATATCAATGAATGAAGGGCTATTACCTGATGGGATGTTACCATCTGCAGGCTGGGATCGACCCGAGCCATCATGGTTCGACTTTGGTCAGTGCACCTGAATCGCCATCGATGAGCGTAGTCAACTAATACTTCTACCCATAGTCACTGTACCTGGTGCACCACCACCTGAAGATACTCCCGACAAAGACACTATAGACCCCCAGAAGTCTCATCTGACTTGTACCACTGATCCAACAAAGACGAGGGCTCATAGGCAGGTAGTTGGAGTGGAACATGCGTAGGGGAAAGCATCTGCCAAACAACTGGAATATGCAACAAGCATCGCAAGTACTCAGAACAATGGAATCCATGGCATCCATTTCAGTCAGCACACGACTTTCAACAGGCTCAATTATTTAGCTGCCAAAGGAATATGTGGATAGATCAACATCCAAGGCGTGGATTGGACAACTTCAACATCGAATCATTTCAATCAGCAGATGCTCTACAAAAGCTCCTTTCGAGATTCGATTTCGGGCTCGGCAATGATAGTTGGATTGAGGAACAGTCATACATCTTCGGAACATTATACTACGGGGAGATTTTCAAATTTATACAGTTGCTTTTGACACATCTCCGATTTCAGGTGCACCTTGATTTTGAACCGGTGCGCCTTGCACACTCTGAAAGTCACCGAATATACAGCGAGATGCACACAGGCAATTGGTGGTGGGATACGCAAGATCAGCTTCCTGCTGGAGCGATGATTGTGCCAGTCATTTGTGCATTCGACAAGACCCACTTGACCAATTTTCCAGGAGACGAGCATGCCTCGCCGCTGTATCGTACGATCAGTAATATTCGAAAAGATATCTGCTGCACAGCAATAATACGCACCTGAAATCCTGTTGGGCTGATACCCTGTGCCCCGAAAGGTGCCAAAAATACAGACGAAGCATGGAGTTCCTCGGTTGGAACAGTGCTGTCCCCACTCCGGAATCTTGACATCAGTACCCCTGGCTTGATATGGGATTGTGCCGATGGATTCCAGAGACAATGTTATCCTCATTTGGCTGCCTGTGTCGGGGATTATCCAGAACAAGTCATGGTTGCTCAAGTCTCATATGGCCCATCCTAGATGTGTGAAATTCCTGAAGGTGTGCCGATGGGGTGTTCAACTTTTTGACCACTTGATATCCCAAGTGATCAGCATGTTTACTTGGAGCTTCTAGACGAAACTAATATTGATATTTTGCACACTCTTGGGGTTCAAACAATCTGCGAACAGTTCTGGCAATACCCTCTCTGCGATGTCTATTGCCTTTGTCAGCCTGATGAGTTGCATCAGCAGCTCCTGGGTTTAGTTAATGACTTATTGCACTGGCTGCTCAAATCCCTGAAAGCTGGAAATGTCAAGGATCAATTTGACAATCGATTCACATCAGTACCACAATATCCAGGCGTCCAGCGCTTCTCTAAACCATTCGATTCGTTGAAAAGCGGCTCCTGGCAGGGAGACCAGATCTGGGGCATGATCAGAGCACTGGCAGTGACTTGGGCTCCAATTCTTGACTGCACGCAGGATGCCGGGACAACTGCTGCAGAAACAGCCTCTGATGAAATGATGATGGGAGCAGTGCGGGCATTATGTGAATTCTCTCTACTTGGCGGCCAACAAAATCACTCTGATCTAACCCTCACAGCACTAGATGATGCACTGAAGCAATTTTACAGGAAGGAGGGTGCCTTTCGAGATCAGAAAATGTCGAAGTCTGCAAAGGCCAAAGTGGATGAACTATTCGCAAGAGCATCCCATCAGTTCCAAGAACAAAAGATTCATACAATGCGTGCCGCAATGGAGGTTCAGCTGTACGGGGCTGAAAAGGTTACTACGTCAAAACAAAAGTAATTTCAGGTGCGCGTGGAAAGAGCCCGACGAGCAGTGAGCATATGGTCAGATGCTGATCACCAGAGAGCAAGTGAGCGATTGGTGTTCGAAATCTCTCAGGCGACACCTGCTGAACCCAAGCTTTTCGATGAATTATTCCAACATCGGGAGTGACAACAATTACAGCAAGTCGGGACTAAGGCAACCGGTCCCAGAAGCATATTCGCCAAATTACTTGCTCAAATGACAACTGCTGCAAAAGAAGAGGCTCACAAGGTGGCAAACATGACTGCCGACAAGCATGTGTGATTTCAGGTGGGTCAATCAGAAGCTGGGATCGAAGCCACCACCCTGAGTATTGCTGATACGGATCGCGTTGTGAATCAGCTTGAGAGGCAGATGTATGGTATCGCTTTGAAAGCTCAGATGCAGTTGACGCAGGAATTCTCCATCCACTTGTTCGAGTTTGAAGCTTGGTGGCGGGCAATCAGCATTCAGGAGCTCCGGAAAACCATCCAACCGCGTGTAATACATTTCGGAGATCCAAAGATGTATCCTGTGGGCCATATATCGGAGTCAATTTGGCGAATGGGTTCCAGCGACAAAATCACAACTGATATTTCTGAATGGCTATCTATCGGCAATGTGAAAGAGGCATATCAATCTACCACCAGAGTCAATTACATTGGACAGATGATCAATCACAATGACCGGTGTACTGGTCTTGACTATCAGGAGTAGACACTGTCATATCTTGCCCTTCAAGGCTGGTACAATTGTGACTCTGCAAAGGTTTTCTACCTACTATCAGCTGCCGATAAACGGTGATATACATGCAGAGCCCATCTTCTATGCCTCCACCATTGTCAGAAAGAGCCATTTTTCCGCCCCGTATCACAACAGGTATATCATTTGAGAGAAACTCATGTCCGCGGAGTGTGCAGCAGTATCAAATTAACCACACTCAGAGATGCGTCAGTAGATTTTGGAATTCACAACTTGGAACAGCTATTCCGTACACAAATCGAAGACGACTGGCGACATGAAGTTATTGGACTGGTGCTCGGATATGATCAGAATGTACACATAGACAGTATATTTATTAAACTTCAGAATGGGCTGTTGTACTACTATCAATCATTTCACTGCCCCACATCTGTTGAGTGTCTGGGAGTTGATTGCAAGGTAGAATATACCTATGCCAACCAAGGGATCATGCCTGAATCTCAATAACATCTGGGTCCAATATATGGACAGTGATCTCAATAACACCATCCAAGGCCGAGTTCCTTCCTTTCCTGTATTCTACTTCAGCTGGACTCAACCGAATGAGATCCTCCGATTTCAGGAGTGCCTGCCCGCCGGAAAAATGATATTTACCTACTCTACAAGGTGCAAGAAGACTCAACAATGGATATATCATTCTCAACCGCAAGAATATGCAGTGGTGATTCCAACTGACTACCAAGATCCGCATGGTTGGGCTGATTGTGTTGACAGGTTCATCTGGGTTGTCAAACTAACTGATAAGATTCATGTTGTACCTGTCAGAGCAATTGTTGGACCTGCACATTTGGTGTGAGAGAATAATGCCGCATCAGATTGAATCGATTGTGTGTGGCTTGTCAATAATCATGAGGGTTTGGATACCTACTGGACTGTGTATTAAAGTTACAATGCCTAAATGGAGGTGTGCAGAAGATAGTTAATTGAATTGAAATATTTGATATGAACATTATACTGATCACTCACAGAGAGAATGGCTCCAGGTTCGAGATAGACCGGAATACTTTTGGAGATGTGGCCAATACTCCCAATAGCTCTGAAATTTGCACATCCTAATGGTTCGATTTGGAAGCATTTTGAAGACAACCAGACACTCTTCAGGATTTTCTTGGATTCTGTTCCACAACTTCCAGCGCATTGAGGAGCACCAGTGAAACAGTCTCGGAGCACCTGAGAGCACATCGCTTTGCATTCAGCCTAGTCAGGAGTATCTGGGAGCATCTGGAAGGATCAGTGTGGCTGTTCAGAGTTGCTGAGTTGTTCAGTTATGACTTCCAAACCATTTTACATTTTGCTGATGTTGTACATCATTGAAGTGATCACCCAGCATAAGAAGGTGACAGGTATCAATGACAGTTACAACTATCAAATTACATGGGAAGGCTATGACGAAATACCCTGGGAATCAGCCTTCAATTTCTCAAATGCAAAGCCAATACTTGATGGTAACACAAACAACACAGATTGGAAGAAATGAAGGTTAAATGGAACAGGAAGGGCTTCGGCGGTATAGTGGATGGCTACAGGTACACCGTGTTAGAGAGTTGATAACAATGAAGGTTATTCTTTTTTTCAAGAAGTATCTTGAACTTTCTTGGAGAGCTGTAATGTAGACAGAAAGGAATGGTTAACATAAGGTGCGGCTCTGCACAGTGTATGGGCCAGAAAGGGGTATGAGTATATTCATTACACTGTGGTGGATTGGTGCAAACACTGACATTGCCTGCTTATATGCAGAATAAACTATTATCACTTCATACTAATATATTAACAGTCATGTCCTGTGAAGGAAACTCCTTCACACATTCTCATGATGATACCAATTGTGCTGGATAGCTTATCATCTACATGTTTTGCAATTTCCAAAAGTCGATTGTGCACATAGCTACAAATTCCTTCATGTTAATTGTATTCATGCATAAGTGGGTTCAAAGTCTGATGCTCCCCGCTAGGGCCATCATCTGCAGGATATGAAATACAGGAAAGTACCACCATATAACTTCAACTTCGACATTGTGCTTTTCATTGGTCCGATAGTTGGAACATCTGCTAGCGTGTTGCGAAATGGTGATTTATCACAATTAAATTAATACCCTATTATTCAATTATATTTATCAGCTATTGGGTTAGAGATTTTGTTGGCAACCAGCTAATACTCTGCCAACATAGATGATAATACTGCCATGTATGCTAACGCAACTCAATAACTTGGTTTGGATTACGCATCTTATTTTCAGCCAATGCCATTACTGTCTCTGACACAGTACACATGGGTAATGACCATTCAATGACTAGAATATATGAAGAAATATTCCCAACAGCTGAGGAGGCCAGCTTGAACAGTTCCTCTGACTTGCATATTACTTATCATCTACTGTATAAGTAATTCTGCATATTCTCAAGTTAACTGTATGTTATCCCACTAGCTCAGGTATAGTAGGTTTGGTTCAAAATTATGCATACTACTGATGCCTCTTGATCAAATAACCTGGTTATGGCAACAAAATTGAATTACTATATCTGAATTTACTAACAGCTACATTTACTTGATGCCAATCAATCGACATGCGGCTCAAGTCTAATCCCATCAATGATCACTTGAATTGCATGCTTAGAAGAGTCACCAATTGGTGTTAGACATTGACAGCCTTGGAAGCAATTTCAATGTATTCGCAATGCATCTCTTAAGTACCATTACCCCTGTGGAGGGAGATACTCTAACAGTAGTAATAACAAATGGCTATATAAATATTTCATGATATAAAGGAATAATACAATAACTTATAAGGAGATAGGTAGAGATTTATATAATACTTTCCAAGGGCAGGAAGATATATACTTAAAGATTGTAATATTGACTGAGATGGAATGGCTGTAATAATGAGAATATAGTTTGTAGTAATATTATAAATAAGATTATGAACAGTATATTATATCTGGAAATTTACTTGGGAGATAGCCGAAAACTGTATATAAACTGATATTATTTGGTATAAGGTATTGTCCATTCTTCTCTTATTACTTGCACACTTATTTAATAATGTATTCTATAACTTTGGGTTTAAGACTTCTTGTTTCATTAAATTTTCAAATACTTCACCTATTGCTGCCTCTACTTGATACAATATTATCAATAATCTATACTGTTGCAAAGGCTGGAGCTAGTTATCCATAATCTGCTTGAGATGGTGCATGTTCTTACACTGTTTGCAATGGCTTGCATGTTATTGTGACTAAATTCATTTTCATTGTTACCACAGTAATACAACACAATAGATGTATTGTATCTGTAGTATTGTAAATTATCAAATCTTATCCACTGGATTGTAACTTTGGCATTTCTGGTCTGTCTGGGCATGACTGTTGACTCCCTATTCTCATATATTCAGCAACACTACTACAACTCTGTGAGGGTAGTCTATAAGTTATATTCACTTACCTTCCAATATCTTGACTGTATTTTGGTGAAAATGAAGGACTATATAGAAATTGGATGCCAATAGAAAGGGCAATTTCTATTGGAAGATTATTTCAAGATCAGATTCCCAAAAAAATTAAACATGTGACTGTGCACCCCAGATTCCCAACGGTACCCACAATACCATGATATATAGTTCAAGCTTGGTTGTTAGAACACCCTCTGGAGTCTCAACATTATAATACCCATCATCAGCAAAAAACATTTCCATCCAGGCAGAATGGCTCAGTCAGAGTGGATGCGCTCCGTCAGAGCCGTCAGAAACACCCCGGTGGCGGATCACTCCGCACCCGGTGTCAAGACCACGCGCCGCGTCCCATGTCGCTCTCCGATCGCTCTTTCACCGTTTCTTCTCGCTCTGTCCGTCTCCTATTCTAAACAAACACTCTGGCATTGTGGCCATCTGTGACCATACGTCGAAATGGGTTCATTGGGTACACGCTTGCATCGGGATTGCAATGCAATGGGTGACGCTGCGAAAATCTCTCCTCACTTTCCTTCAACATTTAGCTGGAGGAGTGTAGGAAGGTGAGCAGATATGATACTACCCGGCCATGAGGATCCACGCAATTGCGTGGATCTCGGACAGAGGGAGTGAGACCAACAGTTGGGAAAGATAGAGTGTGAATTTTCATTGTATGATAAGAGGAGATGGAAATGAGATGATGTCTATCAACTCCAGGGTCTGCTGAATATTGACTACCCGTCACTCTGTCCACCTCCGTTACCCCTGTATTTCCGTACAACCGCCGTCACTCTGTGAAGATGTACTTGATCGAGCGTGCTTGAGATGCACTTGGAGACAGAGATCGAATGAACTCAGAGATGCACTTGGAGGCCGAGATCAAGTGAACTCAGATGATGCACTTGGAGGCCGTGATTGATCGAGTTGGGAGATGCACTCTGAGGCTGTGACCGAGCGAGTTTGGAGATGCACTTGCAGGCTATGATCGAGCGAGATTGGAGGAGTACTTCGAGGTGGTCGATTTGGAGGGAGGCGCGACGGCAGCTGAGACTCTATTCATTGGTTAACTTGTAATTGGATGAGAAACTGGCTGGGAGCGGGAGACTGTCAATCTTGGGATGATGCTGTACTTGGTGTATGCTGTACTCTGTGTTAACTCATGATTATGGCATGGAGAGATAGAGAGGGATGACATAAATTCATGTTCTTAGGTGATGGTAGAGTTGAGCACAAGAAAGTGAGAGATTAGGGGAAATCATCATGAGAAACTGGGACTTAGAGAATTTCGTGTGTGAGTCAATTGACCATCCCTGATACGGCAGGTACGAGTCCCAATCCGGCGCGAACTAACACCGATACGAGGTCTTCCCAACCCAATCAGGCAAGTTTTACCCCTGATTTCTCATATCCGCTTGTATCCTCCATATCATTCTCATCTTCATCCCCCATCTCTCTCTTTCTCGACCACAACTCAACCATCATCGCAGAACACAAAGTTAAGTCATCCCTCTCTATCTCTCCATGACATGATCATGAGTTGACACCGAGTACAGCATACACCGAGTACAGCATCCACCCAAGATTGTTTGTC
>Ga0307512_10000348_pt1 | contig 67478 bp, 84 predicted proteins | sample 14_EM_MG_FD_200267 | JGI IMG/M metagenome (GOLD analysis project Ga0307512, IMG submission 200267) | Populus trichocarpa ectomycorrhiza microbial communities from riparian zone in the Pacific Northwest, United States - 14_EM | ecosystem: Host-associated > Plants > Roots > Unclassified | place... | reverse complement strand
ATGTTGAAATATGTAATTTCTCAATTATCTTTGCTAAACCTGGTCTCATGGCCGACACCTTGTTGATTCTAGCATTGCCCTCTTTTCGAAGTCTTTGACTCTTCCCAATGTCTCTGCGTTCATTCTCTCCAAATTGCTGATCGTGCTCATGGGCTTCCCAAGACTTGGTGGGGCCTTTTACACGTAGAGTGCTCACGAATGCACCCAAAGCAAGCAGAATGACATGCGCCGTGTGTGGTAAATGGTTTCTCAATGCGGGCCACTCGATTCCGGAAGCCTCAAGGGTGGTGTGTAGTTTGCGAGACATCGAGTAATTTGAGGACACGTTATCGGTTGTAATTCCAAGTAAACGGCCGTCAGTCAGCTCAAAACGGTGAAGGACTTCCTTCAAATGTCCAGCTAGCCATGCTCCCGTATGCTGACCCTTGACCTGTAATCCTTAAAGAGCTTTCGAAATAGGAAAAGAATGGGCTATCAACCTCATCTAATGCCAGTTGTACTTCTCGCAAAGCCCAATTTCTATCCATCTAATAGGTAATTACCGTCGTTATTGCTAATTTGTTAGTCAATGTCTATCTGTCTAAAGCTCAACTCACTTTGTTTCTTGACGGCAGTTGCTTCTTGATTGCTCCCCTGTCAGTGTGTATTCCCTGCGGCGAATATTACTCAGGGTGCTGGCTGACGGTAAGACCAATTCGCTTCGTAATGCCTTGTATGACCATTGAAGGTCTAGGTTAGATATCGTGTTGCATGGAGTATGAGCCGAAACTAAACCTAACATGAGGTAGCGGTTCCAGGTGTCTTGGTGAAATTCGGCAGTTTGAAAGTCCTATTCTGCCAGTTTGGAGCGTTTTGTCTGTCAATTCAGTACGTAAACTTAAAACCTGAATTGAAAATTTGAATTTCCTTTGCGAACATACAATTGGAATACCTCGACTTCCTTGCCGCTTGAGTTTGGCCAAAGCTGTTTCATCGACCTTTGAACTAGTCAATTCGGTTAATTCTGACACTGTTAACTTGTTTAACTTTGCGATATGCGCTTTTGCCAGCGAGTGTTTGCCCATTGAGCTGGTCCCATGCTCGGATGGAGGGCGAAGAACTTGATGACAAACGATACATATGATGCCGGGGCTGCCAGTCCCATCCATTCCGCAGTGTAAATAGGATCTCCACGAAGGCGCATGTCTAGAGTCATTCCAAGCCATAGGCCGCTTCGAGCCTACATTCATTGAAGCCCACCAAGCATCGAAGATTCTTTGCAAAGTAAGGTCGCTCAAATCCCGAATCATGACACATTCATTTTTTGAATATATCATGACCTCTAACAACGAGGTATTTAGTGATTTTGTATCTGACATCGCAGTAGTGAATCGATCTCTGGGTAATTCGATCTGAGTAACTGTCAAAGGATACCTTATAGTCACGTAGAACCCTGGTACTCAAAGATTGACTTTAGAGCTACAAGCAAGAAGAAAGTCAGACCTGTGAGACATCGCATGCATATTTGTGAAGTTGAATACAAGGACATACAAAGACAAGACGGATTCGATATCATCATTAGCATTTTCGCCCTTTGACGCAGCCGATAGTACGATTATGGGCCAAAGCCGTTGCATTGCTGTCTGCTCCTCCAGGATGCAAGTCCAAAAATCGTTGACACTCCGTTGACGCTCTGTTGACGCTCATTTGTATGAGGTGGTAGCAATATCGGCGCTAGCATTGTTGCGTAGAAAGGCGGCCAATATCATGATTATGGGAGTACACCATTGCACGGCCCTAGAATTATCCATAATGCAAGACCCGAAATTGTTGATGCTCCGTTGACGCTCATTTTTAGGAGGTGGTAGTGATATTGTCACGAGCATTTTTGGCTAGAAAGGCGGCCAATATTAGGATTATGGGTGTATGCCATTGCACGGCCCTCGAATTATCCATGATGCGAAACCAAAAATTGTTGACGGTCTGTTGATGCTCATTTATAGGAGGTGGTAGCTATATCGTCATTAGCATTTTTGCCTAGAATGGCGGCCAATATTACAATTATGGGAGCATGCCATTGCACAGCCCTTGAATTATACATGATGCGAGACCAAAAATCGTTGATGCTCTGTTGACGCTCATTTTTGGGAGGTGGTAGTGATATCGTCACTAGCATATTTGCTTAGAAAGGCGGCCAATATTGGGATTATGGGTGTATGCCATTGCACAGCCCTCGAATGATCCATGATGCGACACTTTAAGTTGTTGACGCTCCGTTGACGCTCATTTTCAGGAGGTGGCAGCGATATGGTCCTTGGCCTGTGTGCCCACCAAGGCGGCCAATACTGTCATTATGGCTTAATGCTGTCGCGTAGCCTAGTCATTATCCAAGTTACAAGACCCCAGATCGGTGACGCTCCGTTGACACTCATTTCTAGGATGGGGGAATGAGCAAATTGCTTGCCTTTTTGCATCTAAAGCTGGCCAATAATCCCTCTTTGGATTGATGTGAGAAGGCAACCTTTTGATTGCCGAACGGATCAAACTAAAATCGTGCACGCTCCGTTGACACTGACCTTCGAGACATACCACCAGTCGTTCGGTGTCCAATCATGTTTCTGGAAAATCATACCATCAATATTGACAGCCGTTATGCTGCTTCTAGGAAGAATCATTTGTATCCAAAAGCATCGAGGCCTCTCAGTATCTGAGCTACCACTATTCATGTCATCATTCCGATGAGTGACATAGGTCCTTCGCGTTTTTCCATTATCAGCCGGTATATTACGGCATATAGATCCATCAACTAATTTTGGACTTAAAGAGCCCGACATTCTGACCTTTGTTTTTCCAGCTCGTTTTCCTTGATTTCCATGACGTACCATAAGCAATTTTCAAATTCTCGACCATGTGCAGCAGGTCTGAGTGGAGAGTTATGCATGTAGATGCATGAACTACTGCTGCATAATGGCTGCCATTGATCAGGGTTCAGACTGCGCACTGACCGCTTGTCCGATGACTCGCATGACATCACTGAGTTAAATTCTGTTACTAAATTTTGTCTCTATTTTAGGTTTTGCTTGCTAATATAACCGTAATAGGCAAGTCGATATCATGTTTGCTGGATGTCTATCAACTAGATTTGGACGCTTGAACATTCGCATGGCCTGTACGACCCTTGCACACGGACTGATGAACTATTATGTCTCACCATTTGGTCACTGAAATCAGGAAAAAGCTGACACGTAGCAAAGTAGGTACACAAATTGCTTTCCCACGAAATTGGTCATCAAAAGTAACTATTTGGCTATCTATACCTCCTGTGAGGCCGGTGCAGTCACCATATCTTCGTCCGTATCGGATTTCTATATGGTTAAGATCAAGGGATGCTTCATGCATTGGTAAAAGCTTCCAGGTTCAACAGGCTTCGTGTCCGGAATTGGCATCGAATCGCTTCCCGCATCAGCTGACGAAACCTGTCTGAATTTTTGTGCCTGTGGTTTCTCCGAACCCAGCCTCATTTGACGACTTCCTGGTCGAGAAGTGACTGCCGTGATTGGCAATTGTCCACGGACTGTATCAAGAGTCTGCATATGCTCTCCAAATGTCGTCGGCGATGGTGCGGCTGCAGTCATGTCTATTTGGCGCTTAAGAACCACCGGAACCTTCAATTCGGTTGTCCTGTACTTCATATCCATCCCACGAAAGTAGTTGGCTGCATCTACCCAACCCGGTTGGGTTAATTCGTGAAGCTTCATCTGCTTCTGCCGAAAACTCTCCAAGTGGTGCTGTACTGTTTTGGGGAATGCGCCCATGACCCAGCCAGGTTCATCATCGTCACTCAGCGTGCCAAGCTCTGTATCTTGTTCATCATATTCCTCGTCTTCCCCATCCTGCTCTTCATCAGAACTTGCAAGATCGCTAAGACTGTCTCCAATCGCATTCAACATCAGTTCAAACTTTGTTTCGGGCATTCCGGTTGTCACCCCCACGTTTCCAGCAGTAGTCCTATCATTCAGCTCTTGCATACGCGCTGTCTCTGCGTCTTGAACTCGCCTTGTTGCCACAGCGGTCTCTGTCTTCACATCATTCTTGATCCATTTCTGTTTCTTGTCGTTGCTTAAAAAGTGCGTTTCCTGTCTTTTCTCCGCCAAAAGCTTCTTTTTGGATCGCAAGCTGCGCAATGCCCCCAACGCTCGGACCCTTTCTGCCTCGAAGCCGCTCTTCCCTTCATTCGCATGATGACATCGACATGTGGACTGCTTTGTCGATTTCCCACATATGCCTGCCGGAAGTGGAGACAAGTGATTTTTCGGAACATTGACCATTGTATCATGTGTTGACCTTGTTGTTGGGCGAGATATTGGATGTTGCAGGATATGGACCACATGGAGGCGAGCGGAGTCTGTTATGTCAAGGTTGGTACGTTTGATCAACTCGAACAAAGCAAAATCTGCGTTTTGACTGTCATTTCAGTTGGAATAGTGACCCTAATCGTACATTGTGACATGATAGTTAGCCTCTGTTTCAGGTGAAATCCCGGCTATGTGTTGAGACAAATATCACCAGACGACCTTTCCATTGTGGAATGTCCCTTTTGAATCTATCAAACATGAGATATCAGCTGTCATTCACTTCAATGTATCCCTGCAAACAAAGAAACAAACATCATCGGACCGACTGACTGCAAATCGCGGGACCGTTGCAATCACCTGCAACGGGTAGTGATAGGCAGCAGGATATACATCGAGTAGAACGTGCAACTTGCCAGTCATTCATTCCCTTGTGACCTGGAGCTTACTATATATTCCTCAGGACTGTCCACTTTTCGTTATCATCTTCCTCACTTTTTCCACAACAGCAAGTCATGGCTCCAGAAACACCTCAGGCCAGTGTGATGAGAACCGAATCGAGCCGAACGATGGGCGCTTCATCCAATGCGCCCCTGGTTGAGTCACAGTAGCAACGCAGACACCAGTTAGTTCACCGCAACGCTGCAATTGCAGCCACCGAAAATATGGCCCAGGACGCACTTTTGAAAATAGTACATAAGACCAGACTCAGCAATAATAGGCACCAGCATGCAATCGGATGTGAGTGGCTCCATCTCGATATAGAAGGCGGTCAAATGAGGATATAATGTACAGCTGATGTACGTAGAGAGCTCGGCGACCAATGTATCGCTGCCCGCAATGGCCAACCTCCATGATCAAGGAAAGCATTTGTCTGCACTGTCTGCAAATTCGAACATCATGATGTTGTCAGCTCTGGGATTTTCGCCGACCAATTCCGTCATAAAGATTCCTGGGAGTGGACTCAACAGCCTTTAAAGACTCTAGAGGAGGCTACGGAGTCGTATATGGTTGAGGTAATAGCCAAATCTTCTTTTTAGAAGCAGCAACTAATTTCTTGTAGGTTTTCAACATGTCTGCTACTATGGCGAGGCAAGGAGGCCGGGTACAGCTGGAACAGTCTGACATGCACCTTGCCTTGAAGATGGCAAGAATGGCCAAATGAGGGTTTTCGCGCTCCTCAATTGAGGAAACGCAAAAACTAATTAGGAAACCTCGCACCAAAGTCCGAGAAGAGAAGATGCGCGGAGTTGAGTTTCCTGGGCATAAGCATGTGAAGGTTGCGATGGAAAGAAACCCGGTAATGGTTTATAAAAATCACACTGCCGGCTGCCTGCCATGCCAACATGGTACAGCTAAGAATCTGCAGATACGCTGGAGGCACAAAGGAACCGCTGCACCTCTACTAGAACTGGCGGCACCTCTGCCCGAAAGGCCACCTCCGCCAGGAACGCCACCTCCGCCCGGAATGCCACCTGCGCTACCACGTGACACTGACGGAAATGAAAGTTATCAAATCGAAGGTATTCCATCCAAGAGTGTTTATTAACATTCTCCACTTCGAAACACTCAATTTTTCAATCATAATGCATATGCCATGGATTGCAAGCGTGATAAACCTTTTTTTCCAGATTTGCTGAGTACACTATCTGCTGCATGGAAATACTGCTGACATTGATTTTGAAGATGACGACAGCCTTTTGAGCGTATCTGAGGGTGAAGACAACGATTGATTGAAAGGAACGTGATTTTTGAGTATTATCATTATATACAATTAGCGGACACTTCAAAGTATATTTTAAAGAATATGTTCATATGCACAATTAAAGAACAATGTAGTGATAAAGGAAAACATACATGAAGAAGATAGAACAACTGCCAAGACACAGTAATTGATGTTCTATGCCAAAGTAAATGGTTGCAAAATGCGGAAACACCAGGGGCAAAATGAGCGTGCACGGAGCGTTAACGATTTTTCGTCCTGAAAGTCCGATCACTATAATGTGAATTAATCGTTGTTATCTATAATCATTGTATTGGCCGCTGTTTTAGACAACAATGAATGTTACTCGCTCTCTGCCCCTTTCTGGAAATGAGTGTCAACAGATCGCAGCCATCTATAAACAAGGTTTTGGCAGCCTCTATAGGCTATTAAGCAAGAGGTGGTCTCGTGACAACCTCCCAGACAATCCTCACTCAATTTGTTTTCAATGCTGTAATTCAGTAATCCTGAACGTTTTAGCCCATAAAACTGGTCAAAACTCCATATATAGCCATTAGCGGCCATCCCGCGCTTTGATGAACCATCCTGCAAGGCGAAAGATCGTTGACGCTCCGTTGACGCTCATTATCAAGATCAGGCAGGGAGCGTGTCTCTTTCTCTTTGGCCTTTAAAGGTGGCCAATACATCGGTTATGCATAACAATGGACAAGTCACTTTTCAATTACCAGACTTACAAGACTCAAAATCGTTGACGCTCCGTTGACGCTCATTTTCAGACCGGGGCATGGAGCGTGTTACAATGTCCTTTTGCTTTGAAATCCGGCCAATACCTCATTGATGATTGTTTGCATCCCCTCGCCACCTAGATTACTCTTGAAGCAAGACCAAAGATCATTGATGCGCCGATGACTATTATGTTCGGGATGGGGCATGGAGCGTGTGTCTCTTGTTTTTAGTTATAAAGGCAGTAGATTCATCTGACAAGGACGATCGTGTGCGAAAGATAATATTACACAATTACCAGTAGTGTATCCCAATCCGACCATAAACAGAAAAACCCGAAACAGAGAACCAGAGATTGGAAACGACGGGTCTAGCCCAATCCGATCAAACCCGCCCTTTGATAGATATGGGTCCGGGTTTGACCCGCCAAGACACTGCGACTCAGGTTTATCGATGTTTCTGGAACTGAACTGAACCGTTTTTTCGGTCCAAACCCGGACCGCTGGTGGGTTACCAGGACCTGTTGCTAACATTAACCCTGTGGATGTCGACGAGGCATATGGTCACATGGCATCACGTTATCACAGTCCACAGTGACATGTTCGATTATATGGATGGGGTCATGCAAGCTTTAACTAGGAAGAATAATGTATGGAAGGAAGACTTGTTCCTTGCCATGAAGTTTGCACGACAGAAGCTGTCCAGATAATATGCTGAAGTGACTCCACCGATGGGTATGCTTCTGATTTCTGCACATATCCATCAGCGAAATGTAAATCAGTCCGGAAGGTCCACGCAAACATCCCAGACACTCCGGTTGACCTGACCAGTGCTTCTAAGTACTTCCAGATGCTTCCAAGCCCCCCTGGAGCTAAGTACAGTGCTCTCAGACTCTGCAAGAGCATTCTCAGGTGCTTCTAAAAGCACCTGCAGTGAGGGAGGTGCATTCAGGATGCTTCAAGAATTGACTTGTATCATAGTGAAATTTTGGAGCAGCTGAGACCTCCGTGCAGGTGTGTGGGAGACTCGGTGCCATATTCTGACAGCAGTGGTTTCGATGGTCCGATTACCACAAGCCATTTCGTCCATCGTATTCGTCTTTGTTACAGTCACAAGATTTGCTACATCATAATATGGCAAGTATTATCTCTCTAAGTCTCTCTATATATATCCATATGGCCAATCTGGCTGCAGACAGGTACTCGAGTGTAATCGGGGGAGCACCTGGAGATGCCCATTGAGAGAACGTCGAGATGCACTGGGAGGCTGTGATCGTGTGAACTTAGAGATGTACTTGGTCGCCGTGATGGAGCGAGATTGGAGATGCATTTGGAGGCCGGGATCAAGCGAGTTTGGAGATGCACTTGGAGGCCGAGATCGAGTGAACTGAGAGATACACTTGGACGCCGTGATTGAGCGAGTATGGTAATGCGCTTAGAGCCCGATATCGAGAGAACTGGGAGATGCACTTGGAGGCTGTAATCATACCAGTTTTGAGGCCATTGATCGTGCGAACTTGGAGGCTGTGATCGGGCCAGTTTGGCGATGCACTTGGAGGCCATGATCATTCGAACTTGAAGTCCATGGTCGAGCTTGTTTGGATATACACTTGGAGGCCAAGATTCAGTGAACTCAGAGATGCACTTGGAGGCAGTAATCAAGCGAGTTTGGAGTTGCAGTTCGAGGAAGTAATCGAGCGAGTTTGGAGATGCACTTGGAGGTGCTCGATCTGGAGGCCGTATATCGGGAGAAAGCCGCGGATGGAAACTGAGACTCTATTCATTGGTCAAACTCAAGATCGCGGGAATGTAGAGAGTTGAATACAACAAGGTCCACTGATCAATGGGAGATGAGAGACTGGCTGGGAGCAGGAGACAGTCGATCATGGGATGATGCAGTACATGGTGTATGCTGTACTCAGTGTTAACTCATGATCATGGCATGGATTGATAGAGAGGGAGAACTTAACTTTGTGTTCTTAGGTGATGGTAGAGTTGAGGACGAGAAAGAGAGACATGGGAGGATATGGGGGAAATCATCATGAGAAACTGGGACATAAGAGCATTTCGTGTGCGAGTCAATTGACCATTCCTGATCCGGCAGGTGCTACTCCCGATCCGGCGGGTAAGACCACCCACTTACGCTCTTCTAAACCCAATCATGCTCGCTGTACCCCTGATATCTTGTATCCGCACGTATCCTCCATATTGTATCCATCTTCATCCCCCTTCTCTCTTTCTTGTCCTCAACTCTACCATCATTGCAGAACACAAAGTTAAGTCATCCCTCTCTATCTCTCCATGTCATGATGATTAGTTTACACCGAGTACAGCATACACCAAGAGCACAGCATACACCGAGAGTACATCATCCACCCAGGATTGTCGGTCTTCCCATCATTCTCATGATTACGAGTTGACTCCTGAATGTAGCTTCAGCTTCCAGCGCGCCTCCCTACAAGATCACCAGCCATCAAAGATAAAGACACCTCGTCCACATTCCCACGGTTGCGAATTGACTAACTGATGAAGAGAGTCTCAGCACCCAGCGCGCCTCCCTTTGACCGCCTCCCATCGGCTGGCTCCAAGTACTCCTCCAATCTCGCACGATCATGGCCTCCAAGTTCATCACCAAACTCGCTCAATTACGTCCTCAAAGTGCATCTCCAAACTCGCTATATTACGCCCTCCAAGTGCATCTCCAAACTGGCTCGATTACCGCCTCCAAGTACATCTCTGAGTTCACTCAATCTCGGCCTCCCAGTGTATATCTAAACTCGCACCATCTCGGCCTCCAAGTGACTCATCGCTGAGTTCACTCTATCGTCATCTTCAGGCGCACCTCGAATTGCTCTCAACCACCGCCTGCAGCCAGTCCTGATATACCGTATGTAGATAGATACATGGATACATAGATCAGAATACGAACTGAATACATGAGTTTTAAAAATCTTTGAATGATAAGTAGTAGTTATGATTTCCAGACGCACCTGCAGCGTTCCCAATGATGATGTCATTCGCAGACTGCTCTACTGTGATTCGACGTGCTCCCAGGCTTGTTGTCGGCACACCCAGGCTTTCGGTCGGCGCACCCAGGCCTATCGTCAGGGGTCCCAGGTGCTCCCAGGCTTGTCGTTGTCGCTCCCAGGTTTGCTCCCGGCGCTCCCAGGTGCTCCCAGGTGCACCTGAAGGCCACTGCATCGTTCCAGTCAACTCTGGAATTTGACCACCCTGGGATTCTGGTCTGACAACTCTCAGACACTCCCAGAGGCTCCCAGTGACCAAAATACATTTTGCTGATGTCCTCGATTCTTTCCAGAAGTTGCGATCGTTTAGGAAGTGGCACAATGCAATGGATATCAATCCTGAGGACGAGACATCCAATACTACATAATACCAGGAGGTCTTTTTGAAGTAGGTGGAGAATGAATACTGTGCAACTCATAGATGTGTGCCAGTCAATAAACCTGAAAGTGTACCAAGCAACAATCTCGTCCCCTCCGCAATGGCATCAGGATCCGGTCAATCATCCTTTGATCTGTATGCTTTGCCCAACAATGTTAAAGAATACTTGACACCCAACAATGTGGTTGAAACAACACCCGGACGAAACTATCGCGCAGCATGCTTCTTAACTGCTGCCAGGCTCTGTTTGAATACACCGCCTGAAGCGCCAAAGAACTGGGGGCAAATTAATCCAAATCTCAAAGATTACCACTCAGACCCAATGTATTGAAAATACAAAAGTATCTACATTTCTCTTACTAATATTTGTCCTTTCTTAAGTATTCTCCTTATAATAAGATGGTACTTTATGGATAAGAAGAATGTGGTGTGCTAATAACTTTTAATACTTTTGTTATCTTTTATGTTTAGGTTGTCTAGAAAGTTCTGGTTAGAACTTCTCTAGAATCTTCTTTTTGGTTCCGTTGGAAGAGGGATTTATCAGCGCTTATCTTAAGAGAAAGCGCCTAGATTGTTTTGTTATATTCTCTACGGTTCTGATGTATTTGTGTACAGTTGCAGTGTTTTTCTCTTCCTGTTGTGGTTATTGATCTGCGACCGTGGTCACGGATAATCATTCGTTTATGATTCTATATATTCATACTGTTTCTCTGGTTGGAGAACAGTTCTTTAGACTTGCTCAGACATCGATACGGAATACTACAATATTTTCTCCTGAATTATGTTCTCAGTATATGCTGGTCTTCCGGATATTTCTTGAAATCGTTATACTTGCAATACTTTTACTTCGCATACTGCTTTTGGGATTCTAATAAATCTCTTTGCACTGTCACTGTAATAATCAAATAGGTTATGAGCCTGGAAGAGCGATACTGATTCAAATCCTGTATATCCTCCGTTAGGTCAGAATTTGTTTCACCCACACTCAACATCCGTGGAATATCCAGAAGTAAACGAACCATCAACAACACCATTTCCATCTTTACCTCCTTCTCCTCGTCCAATTACACTAGTCAAAATGGCACCAGGTGCCTCCTCCTCCGGAAAAGATCCTATGTTCTCCTTCTTGGCTTTGGTCGATAAGAAAATACCTGTAAATGTTATACTCGACAGTATTGGGAAACTTACTGGACAGGACAATTATTGGATATGGAGTGCCTCAATGAATATTGTTTTAAAAGGCATTAAGGCATATGAGGTAGTAGTGGATGGCGTGTCTCCAGCAGATGATGCTGATCAGACCGAAAAGGATGCTTTCGAGCATCTCAATCATACAGCGTCGACCATATTCATTCAGGTGGTCTCACAAGACATTTTGAAGAAAATTGTCGAACTTGAGGAACCTCACCAAATGTGGACCTGGTTTCGCACCGAATATTAAAGAGACTCAGCTTTCTCACTTGTCTCCTAGATACTGAATCTGGTCTCCCTTCCCACTCAATATTCTGTTACAGACTTACCAGGATTTATATCCAAGTTTGAGTCCCAGTGGCTCCACCTTACGAAACTCTCGAAAACCTCCTCCGATTTGTACCGACCGACTTTCGCTACGTTCCTCAATGAAGATATGGCCAAGAGAGATTTTCTGTTGGGTTGTTTGGTTACACACCATAATAATGTGATCGATAATCTTACGACAAAAGATAGTCTGTCATATGCTGAGGTTAAGCAAAGCATAATGGATATCGACAGTTCCGAAATCGACCACAATTTTGCTCTCTTTGTTTCTAAACCTTCGGGTAATAAGAAAAAGGGGAAGAAAGATGCGAAATGGGGCAATACCAACAACTCCTCCTCCTCCTCGTCGAAGACTTGCACCTGGTGCAAGAATATAATCCACGAAAATCCACAGGACATACCTGGAATGAATGTTTTTGTCTTCAAAAGATGAATAAGGAAAAGAAAGAAAAAGAAGAGAAGGATATGGCCGAAGAAGCAAATGTTACTACCGAGGAACAAAAAGTATGGAACAAATCCTTGTACTTTGACACGGCCTGTACCTCACACATGACACCTTATGCTGACATCGTCTTAACTACTGGGTGTGTGGCGGATTTGTGAGATCCAGTTCACAAAAGAGCATGGAGATTGTTGGGAAGGGAGATGTGGTGATGGACTGTGTTCTGAGGGATGGATCGGTTTCCTCTTTTTGTGTTCGAGGTGTTTTGCATGTTACTGATTTGGCACATCCGTTGATTTCTTGGAGGTAATTGAGGGAAAAAGGATATACAGAGTTTGGAGAGGGGGATTATATTTCAATTGATAAGGGAACAACAGTTGTTTTTAAAGTAGTTTTTGACGGAAATTGGTTTGAAATTCCTGACATATCACATTCGGCTCATATTACTTATGACTTCTGACATCAGGCTCTCGGACATTTAGCACCATCAAGAATGGATAAATTCCTACAGTTGTATTCCGATGCCGATATACCAGCAAGACCTAAGAATTACGTCTGCTCCTCCTGCAATAAAAGCAAAATGACTCCATTTCCTCGAATCACCACATCAAAGAAGGATAGGAAGGAGCTCGACCTTGTCCATTCCGATTTGAGCAGATCCTTTCCGGTTTTGTCATATGGTCATTCCCTTTACTACATTACTCGAATCAATGATGTTACTATGGTTGCATGGGTTTGATTTATGAAGCGAAAATCTGAGACAACCAAAATAGTCACAGACTTTGTTGCAGAAATGGAACTTCAATACCACAAGACTCCTGCAGCATGTCGAACGGATATTGGAAGGGAATATGTTACCAAGGACTTGAACCGTTTCTTTGCTTCTAAAGGAATTATACGTGAGTTTTCCCCTCCGTATTCCCCCGAGTCAAACGGAGTTGCAGAACATCTTGATCGCCTAATAGGAGAGTCACTTAGAGCTATGCTTGAAAGTGCATCGACTTATGATAAGAAATTTTGGGCTGAGGCTGTGTTAACCTCAGTATATATAAAAAATCGATAACCTCATTCGGCACTAAATAATCTAACTCCTTATGAGGCTTTTTATTGCACCAATCCATCGATCCAGCACCTTCAACGTTTCGGCCGAGAATGTTATATCCAAGTACCATATCAGAAACAAACGGATGGAAAGAAGTTATCTCAGAGGGCACAAAGGGCTATTTTTACCGGATACACCAATGTCCCCCATCATTATAGAGCGTTCTTACCTGATACCAAAAAGACTATAGTATCAGCAGACACCTTCTTCCCCCCTCTTAAGACAGAAGGGGCTACGCCAATGATTAACCGTCGAATTGATCAAATTCTTACTCCTTTCCAAAACAACACCCCATCAACATCCATTGAGTATACCTATAATAATAAAGGTAAAACATCGGATAGTATGTGGCATCAGTGGATAGATGATAATCCTCAAGAAGCTAATGACTTGATCGACAATAATCATATAATCATTGCTCGACTAATGCAAGCGGATTGTGAGGATGGAAAAGATACCAATATTTGGGCGCTCCCTATTGGGTTTAAGATGCCAATAATATGGCCGATCGAGAAGCCTTACCCCAACAATCCGAACAACTTAACGAATGAGTATTGAACAAAGATCCTGACAGGATCGAAGAATTCGACGAATGTATTTGAACGGTTGTTCCTGCAGAACACTTCCTAGAAGAAGAACATCAACAATCCAACCAACGATCTCAACTTCCATTGGGACGTCCTCCTCCTTCTCCTCCACGACCTATGACGCCACCATATATTCCATTTAGTCAGGTTGTCACTCGTGCTGGAAGAGTTGTGAATCCACCTGAATGCTATGGTTTTGCAGGGTATGCCCCTGAAGCTTGTGTGTGGGATGCACCTCCTCAACCTCCTACTCCGGAACCTCAACCTCTGGAAGGAATCGAAGGAAGTCAGTGGGTACATTTAAGTGTGCTAATGGTTGAAGAACCAAAGTCATACCGGCAGGCCAGAGCGTCACCGCAATCGTCAGATCCGAAGAAGGCAATGGATGAAGAACTTAAATAACCTAAGGAAAATGATGTTTGGGATGTTATCCCGAAACCAGCAAGAAGAAACATTGTGGCTAGCAGATGTGTATTTAAAGGTAAAGGAAATGCTCAAGGAGAAATCGAACGATATAAAGCACGGTTAGTTGCCAAAGGATTCTCACAAATCTTCGGCCAGGATTATGATGAAATGTTTGCCCCCATGGTTCGCTGCAATTCTCTAAGACTTTGACTGGCATTATCAGCATGCAAAAGATGCCAACCTCGACAATTGGACGTCAAGACTGCATTTCTGTATGGGATATTAAAGGAAGAAGTATATATAGATCTACTGGAAGGCAGTCGGTTAGATTGGATGGTGGCAAGAGTAAAGTGGTGTATTTATGGATTGAAGCAATCTCCGAGGGAATGGTACTACCAGTTAGTAGAATACCTTGGACCTTTCGGATTTGCTATCACTGCTTGAAATCCCTGTGTTATTGTTCACAAATCAGGAGATCTCTTTTTAGCTATATATGTGGACGATATTACTCTGTGTGGAGCTTCTGTAGAGCCAAAAGAGCAAACCATTAACGTGTTGAAGACTGAGTTTATTCTCAACGACATGGGTGAGCTTCATTGGCTTCTAAGAATCCAAATAACCTTTACCGACGATGGGATCCCTCTCTCCCAGACAACATTTAATGATAATATTCTGAACCGTTTTTGGATGCAAGATTGCAAGCCCATTTCGACGGCTATCGACTCAAACCATCAGTTGAAGGCCATTGGAGACATAGACGAGCGTACTGATGCAACGGCATACCAACAAATACTCAGATCTTTGATGTATTTAGTTACTGGAACCAGACCTGACGTATCGTATACAATTACTCACCTCTCTCAATTCAATTCATCTCCCTCAACAAAGCATCAAACAGCAGCTAAACTAGTACTTCGATATCTCCAAGGAACGAAGAATAGACACCTGTTTCATCGTTGGAATAATCTACTCAAAATGACTGCGTATACGGATGCATCTTATAGCAATTGTCTCGATACACGACGAAGCTTTTCAGGATATATCGTTCAATTTGGAAACGCTACTATCTCCTGGATATGTCGGAAACAGCGGTCCGTTGCTACTTCCACTTGTGAAGCTGAGTTTATGGCACTTGCTATGACGACAAAACATCTTCTCAAGTTGAAGCATGGGATTAAAGAGTTACTGAAAAAGATATACCGAATGCTCTGTTTTGCGACAGTAACGCTGCGATAGATGTGGCATATAATCCAAAACACAATAAACGATCAAAATATATTGATGTGCCACATCTCTTTACTCGAGAACAAGTCGATCAAGGAAATGTGTTTGTTATGTATGTACCTTCAGAAGAAAATTTGGCAGATATATGTACACAGGGAATGACGAGATATGCTAATGACCACTTATGTTCCAAGATATTTGGATCAAAGTGAGAAGGGGTATTGAAAATATGGAAGTATCTACATTTCTCTTACTAATATTCATACTTTCTTAAGTATTCTCCTTATGATAAGATGGTACTTTATGGATAAGAAGAATGTGGTGTGTTAATAACTTTTAATACATTTGTTATCTTGTATGTTTAGGTTGTCTAGAAAGTTCCGATTAGAACTTGTCTAGAATCTTCTTTTTGGTTATGTTGGAAGAGGGATTTATCAGCGCTTATCTTATAAGAAAGCACCTAGATTGTTCTGTTAAATTCTTTCCGGTTTTTATGTATTTGTGTACACTTGCAGAGTTTTTCTTTTCCAGGTTTGGTTATTGATCCGCAACAGTGGTCACGGACAATCACCCATCTTTATTGTATATATAGATACTCTGTCTCCGGATCAAGAACAGTTTCTTAGAGTTGCTCAGGCATCAATACGGAATACTAAACTATCTCATCTTGAATCCTCTTCTCCGTATATGCTTGTCTTTCGAATATTTCTTGAAATCATTATACTTGAATACCTCTACTTCGCGTACTTCATTTGAGATTCTAATAGATCTGTTCGGACTTTAGCTGTTATGATCGAATACAATGGAGATTAGCAGTACATTTGGGATACCGGACATAGCTGACTGCTGGAGCCAACAGGAGCCTGAAGCGCACTCATGATACGCCGATCTCTCCAATGTGGCACACAACTATTTCTCCATCATACCACATGGTGTCGGAGAGGAGGCCAGCTTTTCCCATGCGCGAGATGTTCTCGGATGAAGACATTGAAATCCCACAGGCAAGACCATTCACAACACAGTCATTCCAATGCTGTGTGCTCAAGCCACTGATGGGATCCTGGCAGGTGATGACCCAGCATCCAATATGAGAAACACACAACGCCACTCGGCAATGATGAAACAGACGGAGGAATGACAATTGCACAGAATGGCCAAGGTCCACGACTTTTGGTAGATGTGGCAGGGCAGCCAAAACTTACATGACAGTCAGAAATAATCTCCTGCCCAAAACATGCAGATGACAGCTGTAGGATACATTTCAGACACGAAAGAGATCGTCAAAGCATCCTGATCACTCTTTCAACATGATGGTGCGGCTGCATTTAAATTGTCAGAAAGATCACCTTTGCCACCACAGTTGTCTGCAAAGGACCTCCCTGGAGAACGAACTCGAATATCAAATGTCCGCCGAATCAGACAAATCAACCATCGTCCAGTCCACACTGATGAGGATACGACACCTGAGAGCATTTCGGACACCGAAAATTGGATTCACTGGAATTGGAATTTGAATAATCCAAATCACAGCAAAGAAGATTGCATGGCAGACATTGAATCTGATATAGAGCATGACAATGGCATGGAGGATCCTGAATGCCCAGAGCAGCGGGATGTGAGTGCCGCACCGGATGTTCCCGGATTGATTCGCACAACGTGGAAGTTAAGGAAACAGGCTGAAAAGGTGTTGGTGACGGTCAATGCAATGGGAACGTGGAGGATTAAGTGAATCAAGAAAATGTCGGACTGAATGCATCAATGTTTCGCCACATTCTTTATGTAGCTGGACCGAGAGTTTCAGTTGGAGATATATCAAGGGCGAATGGTGATCAGTAGCTTGTGAATATAGGTATATAACGAGATGTATAGCAGGCACATTGAATCTTTTGCCGAGATATATAAATTTTCGTAGTGTGAGAGCAAACAGTGCACGAATGTTACTGCACTCGGCTTTACCACATGGCCGAGTGTCTATCTGCCAGAGAGACAACCAATAAGTTTAAATCATCATCAACACGATTAGCGATGGCAGCAGATGTTGAAGGGTCCATACATTACACTGAGCGTCAATGGAGCATCAACGATTTGTGGTCTTGTAAGTACGGTAATTGAACAGTGATCTGGTTGCTGCTATGCATTACTGGCGTATTGGCAGCTTTTGTAGGCAACAGAGGCAGCAACACGGTCACAGCCCCATTTTGAGAATGAACATCCATGGACCATAAACAATTTTTAGCTTTGCATCCTGAGTAATGTATCTTCCGATTAGTTGGAGACATACAATCAGGAGATATCAGCAGCCTGTAGGCGCAAAAACGGCAGCAACACACTCCCTGCTGTATCCTGAAAATGTGCATCAACTGAATGTCAACAGTTTCACGTCTTGCATATTTGGTAATCAAGGGATCACGCGGATCTTTGGGCCCATCACAGTATTATTCACCGCCTTGATAGGCAAAAATACACTCTATTAAAAGAGAATCACAGATTCCAAATTAATCGTTATTGCAAACTGCAAAATATGGAAAAACATATCATTGGTTGTTGAAAACGCGATTCTGATAAGATACTATGAACAAATTGCAAATCAAGAGCCTTATATGAATCTATGAATGGACCTGCTGGGCGACCCGCTGACAACCCGCCAAATTCATACAGGTTGGGAGTTTAACATTGAACTGTTCCCGAGGTGACGGTTTGGGTATCTTGACAACCCGGACCGCCAATTTGGCAACGGTTACATTTGGACCTGTACCGGGGCCCAAATTGATGATCCGGAATTGTTGCTAACACTAGTGAGCCTTACCCAGTCAAATATTCAGCCCACCCTGTCAGTATATGGGATGGTAATCATCATTCCATGACAGATATATGCAGATGAAAGTGCAAGCGGAGTGGCTTTGAGATCATTGGAGAGACTCAGAAAATGTTTCTAACACCTCATAGAGCTTTGCGGAAGACAGACAATTGGGGTACAGCGAGAATGACCACAACTCCTACACTGCATTGATGTGTATGACTGACTTCCTTCGGAGATCAAATTAACAGGTAATGGTGAATACCAATCAAATCAGGCCAAATTGGAGAACAGCAGTATGGCTCCAACAACTCAACAGGGATATTAATGAAATCGCTTCAAGCAAAATATGAAGAATCAAGTAGGCCAATTACATGCAGTTGATGTTTAGCAATGTAAGTTTGGACAGCATCAATAATTGTCTAGATCGCACTGCAGATATCAAGCTCAAGATGGATGGCCAGACGCCACAGCAGCAAGAGCCTCATCATGAGCAATAGCTGTCATGAGAATCATTTAGACTAGATGCAAAAAAGTATGAATTCTGACCATCCATTTTGGTACCAGCTAAGAATCAAACCCCAACAATTCATGGGCAGCCATGGATGATAACTGGACTGAATGTCCTTGGGTGTTGGTTGAGGTATATGACATCTGAAAGTCAGAAGGAAAATGCATATATACTAGAATGCTGAAATATAAAACATCCCAGTGCCCAAAATTCTCCCATACTCACCTCCCCAATTGCCTTACTACTCCAAGAGATGGCAAAAGACTCAATCACCAGGGCTCTGTCAACTCTCAACAACCAGAAAATAAGCTTACCAAGACCAGTATTAGATTTGGCACAAGACATTGAACTGTCTGGAGATTGCACTACAGCCTCTCGATCCCAGGTTGTTAATGACAACAGTAGAGGAAGTTCAACCACATTGGATTGTAGTATGGCCAAGGGTCATGTTAGAGAGCCTCACAGTGGTAATGTTAAGTCAATTATTATGCAAAATGGCAAAATAGGATGCATTGCACATATTGCACTCAGTCCAGATGGAAGATAAACACAGAATAGTTCTACAAGTATGAGCACTCCTGAATTGCAGTTATACAGGCAGAGACATGGCTACACAACGTCCCAATGGACTCAGATGATTCCACCGATGAGCACATATCACAGCTGGCAACATTGATGATCACCTCATTCCGTATGTATGTGAGAGCCATAGCACATCATTCACAGTCGAATATATGGATCACTTAGCAACAGTCCATGAACTGGATGTGCTGATTGTGAAGATGGTGCTATATGATATGGTACTTGCCTACTATGATTCAAGGCCAGCATGTTGAGGATTGAGTGAGCTACCAGTTAATTAACTTCTCACCTAACCCCAAGAGGCCATTGGATGACATGTGGATCAGTTATGATACTTCAGTGTTGCAATGGTCTGCATGACAAATGTGATAGCATATAGCTCCTGCAAATTGATCAAAGCATGCCAGCAATCAGCTTTGCGTCAGAGCTCTATTTGGGTTCAGATGCAATACAATGGAAGTGCAGTGAGCATAATTCTACTCCAAACATTGAATTACTCAGAGCAACCACATTGGACAATCTTGTAGGTATCACTGTGACTATCCAGACATTCAGCCTTTGATTGGGGGAATGTAGAAGACTACTGAGCGTATGACTAGTGTGACAAGTTTGGAAAATCCAGGTACGACTGGGAATATCAACCCAAGAGTCGAATTAGCAAGCAGAGAGCCGTGGTGGTTGTTGGGGCAGAAGTACATCCTTGGATCCTCAAATAACTGCAAATGGGGCACCAATTCATGATGGGAGATTGCAGAACTGGCTGGGTTAGGCTTGTTTCTGGGCAAATCCCTTCATCAGTAATTCCCAAGATGTCAATCACCTTCATTCTCAATCCCATTTTGGAGTTAGAGGTTAATGTACAGATATTTGAACAGGTACTGAATATGCTGATGATGGAAGTTGTATCCCTGTGAAATAGTAGAATTATGTAGGCAGCTTCAGTTACAATATAGCAGAGACATTAGCTCTGATCTGGCCAGTTGCTAATGTGATCAATTGGCAAACAGGTAGTAATTGGCCAAATGGCAAAATCTACAATCATTGGGATGTTGAGTTGAAACCTCTCAAGGCCTACATCAAAATAATCATGACCAATGGATACATTGAGTAATCCTCATCACCTGTGTCAGCACTGATCTGATTTGCAAACAAGAAGATTGGTAGCCCTCATCTGTGGGCTATATACTAAGTTTTCAATACAACCATGGTGTAGGAATGATATCATGTCTGACTGATCTCAGAGATACTCAATACAGTGACCGGAGTTTGGCTCTTCAGGATATGAGACATCCAAAGTACACATTCCATCCTTTTAGTGATGCAACGTGACGTGCATGATGCTGAATTCCATACCTCTTAGGGCAACTTCATGTACTAAGTGATTTTGTTTGGGTTGACAAATGTGCCATTTTTGAGTCTTGGTAGTCAGCATTGTCAGGGTTGAGCTTTGTCTTGATGGAATTGGTATAGATTCAGACTGCATATGAATAATCAAGGTCTGGCCAACCCTAGTGTCCATTTCGGATATATAGGTGCTGAGTGCATTTACAAACTTCTTTGGGTGGCATATTAGAAAATATGGAAGGTTAATAGCACCAATACCTCATCTGCTGGAGTATGCAGTGAGTTTCAGGATGTCTAAAGCTCTGAAATGTGAATGGACTCAAAATGCTATATTGGGATTTCAGATGATGAAAAGGGCTGTTATAGATGCCGCCAGTCTGAAGCATTTTGTTCCGGCACAGCAGATCACTTTGCTGGCTGATGCAAGTGGCTTTGTTATTGCTGGCATTCTGAACCATTATAAGTTTCAGAACTCTCAGCTTGGCCAACCTCCACACTTGACAATGCTGCCCTGCTGAAGATCACTACCATATGTGTGATCATAAGCTCTGGGCATTGATGGTGACTGGGAAGCAGAGGAGGTAATATTCAGAGGGTGCAGCTCAAATGGTCCACATACAATGCGACCACAAACACTATGAGTACTTCCATCCATCAGCAGTGCTCTCCAGAGGGCAGCCTAGATGGGTAGAGATTCTTCCTTCTCATGATTGTGTCATTCAACACTTGGATGTAAAAATGAATCCAGGCAATGGACAATTAAGATGACCTAATGATGATTTCAGGTAGATGAGACTCATGGCAAGAGTTCTGGCCCCCTTGAAAGTAAGCGCTGTCACCAAATCATATAGTGACCATCTAACTGGTATCTAGGCAGGGCAGAAGAACAACTGTGTAGCAATAAAAATATAACTAAATTTGATTGATACTTCAATCACAGATAACAGTCAATGTAGATCAGTTGAGTATTAGGGGTTCTCCTCTAATAGCAGTGTTGGTACATAGAGGATTACATAAGCCATTCCATTGAGATGGTCATATGACTGCCAATGCATAATGCCTGTTCATGTCATCTCTGAGTTAGCCAGTCAAGTGATCCTAAGTAGGATTATACTTCAGCTGCTTCATAATTGATTAGTAACAGCCCACATGGCCATTAAGGTGGCAAAATATATTTTTCATCACCACCACTCACATGGGTTGCACAAGCCAGCACAGGGGGAAAATGGAGACATAGGATTAACTGAGGTGGAATGGAAAATGGGGAGTATAAATATTTCGAAAACAGTGGGTCACAATGACAGTAGTGTAAGCAATGGTTCCGGACCTTAACATTGGGTCTGGGTCCGGGTCAAAACTGAACTATTGCCAAATTGACAGTCCGGGTTGTCGATACACCCGAACAGTCAATTTGGTTTCAGTTCAACAAATATCTCCAAACCAGTCTGAACGGGGTGGGTTGCCAGCTGGTCGCCTAGCGGATCACTCTGTAGATTCCTATAATGCTCCTGTTTTTGCTGTTTGATAATAGTATACTATCAACATCAGTTATTCAACATCCAGCAATCTCCTTGTGCATGATTTGCAGTTTGCGATATCAATTATTTTGGAATCTGTGTTTTTCCTTTCAGATTTTGTAATCTTGCCTATACAGGGGGTCAATATTTCTGTTATGAGCTCAAGTATCTGCGCTATGCCTTGATTACCCAAGATGCAAGACCAAAAATTGTTCACACCATGTTGATGCTCATTTTCAGGATGGGGTAACATATATGTCATGCACTGTTTGGCCTGAAAAGGCCACCATTACTTCAGATATGAATCATTGCGACAAAGGGACGCTAATGATACCCAAGATGCGAGACCAAAAATTGTTGATGCTCAGTTGATGCTCATTCTCAGGACAGGGCAGGGAGTGTGTCTCTTTCATTTTTGCCTCTAAACGTTGCCAATACCTCATTTATGGATGTCTGGAACCAAACGCCACCTAGATTACCGAAGATGAAAATCCAAAAATTGTTGATGCTCAGTTGACGCTCATTTTCAGAATGGGGAAGTGATAGTGTTGCTTCCTTTTTTGCCTATAGAGGCTGCCAATATGTTGGTTATGCGTAACAGCAACGAAATCACATTCCAATTACCTTGTTTACAAGACCAAAAATTGTTGATGCTCCAGTGACACTCATATCAATGTATTATCCATTCAAATTCTGCTGCCATCGAGAATTCTGTTACTAATTATTTGATCAAATTGGATGTCTTTCCAACTGATTGAGACTCGGCACTTTGGCAAAACCGAGCTCAGTAATATTCTTGCACTGGTCACTCTCATTCTATTAAAATTAGAACATCTCAACAAATAATTCATTTTGCCCGCTATACTTCAGTTTATTAACCAATATTCTCATTCGACTGCTCACTATTCTCCCATAATATTTCTCTAAATCAAATTCGCAGTCAAACAATATGAAGAACCTGGTGAAGATACATTAACGCATTCTGTCTGACATTTTATTGTTCCCCTTAATCATCCTTGTTTCCATTGCATTGACTGTCATCAACACCATTTCAGCCTGGTTCTTTGACCTCTGTGTTGGCCAAATCAATCCGGGAACATTCTATGTAGCATTCACGTCTCGCTGTTCTGGGCTTTCCAGATCCTCGATGGCATTGTTTTGCTCTATGTCTGATTCATTGTCTGCTGCGTAGTCGGCTTTGGTCACATTTGGATTATCACTGTGATGATTCCAGTGAAGCAAATTTTCGGTATCCACAATGCTTTCAAGTGCACTGGCCTCATCACTTTCAGCTGCATGGGGGTCGGTTCTTTGTATTTGGTGGGCATTTAATACTTGATTTCGTCCTCCAGGGAAGTCCTTTGCAGACACAGCTGGTGGCAAAGGTGATCTTTCTGACAATTTAAATGCAGCCACACCATTGTGTTCAAAGTTTGACCATGATGCTTTGACAATCACTTCACTATCTGAAATGTATTCTACGGCTGTCATCTACTGGTTTCGAGTATGATATTCCTTCTGTGTAGCACATAGGTTTCAGCTGCCCTTCCACATCTCCAAAAAGTCGTGGACATCCGCCATTCTTTGCCATATTCGTTCCTCCGCCTCTCTGTTTGTTTCCAAGTAATTCTCAGTTGTCTCCATACCCAATGCCCGGTGATCGCCTGACAATATCCCGTTATTGGCTCGAGCAAATAGCCTTACGATGACGTTTTTGCGAAGGTTCTCGCCTATGGTTTTGGAGTCCCCGCAGCCAATCACGTCTTGCCCAAAGGAAACACTGACCCCCACACTGACACCATGTGGTGGGATAGAGAATATATCGCGTGCCACATTGGAGAGATTGGCATACATTGAGTGCCTTTCCTCTTGTTGACGCCGCCAGTCAGTGATATCTGGTATCCAAAATGTACTACCAATCTCCAGAGGGTCGGAGTGGTAATCATTAAGATTCGGATTGATTTGCCCCCAGTTCTTGGGTGATCTATGCTGTGAGTTAAAATAGAGCCTTGTGACTGTTAATATGCGTGATGCATGATTACTTCATCCAGATGTTGTTTCAGCCTCATTTTTAGGCATTATGTATTGTTCACCATTGCTGGACAAATCATATGCATCATAAGAGGATTGACCAGATCAAGAGGCGATTGTGAAGGGGAATGGAGTGTTTTTCAGTATGCTTTCGGGTTTAATGACGGGCAAACATCTATTTCTGGCGCAGTATACATTCCCCACATACTTCAGAAACTCCTTTTGGTGATGGATAGTATAAGAAGTCTCGTCCACAGCATTAATATCCATTCCATTTTTCCACTGGCTAAATGATCGCAACTTCCGGAAAGGATCCATGAGCAAAATATCAAATGGTTTGAAAGTTCTAACTGAATTACTCAGCAACTCTGAACAGCCACACTGATCCTTCCTAATGCATCCTGCTGATCCCAGATAGGCTTAATGCAAAGTGATGTGCTCTCATGTGCTCCAAGACCACTTTCCTGGATCACCTCAACGCTCTGGAAGTAGTGAAACAGAATACAAGAATAACCTGAAGAGTGTATAGTTGTCTTCAAAATGCTACAAACTTAATATATTAGAATGTGCAATGCTCCAAGCCATTGGGAGTATTGGCCGCATCTCCAAGACTCGTCCGGTGCGTCTTGAACCTGGAGCCATACTCTCCGGGAGTGATTATTATACTACATATGTCAAATAGTACAATATAATTAATTATCTTCCTCCTGAACACCTTGATTCAGGCATTGTAACTTAATATAAACTCCAGTAGGTATCTAAATCCACAAGATTATTTGCAAGCCATAGGCTATCGATTCTCTCTGATGTGGCATTCTCTTGCACCAAATGTGCCGGTCCAACAATTGCTCTGACAGGTACAATATGCATCGTATCAGTCTGTTTGACAACCCAGATGAACCCATCAATACAACCAGCCTAACAATGTGGATCATTGTACTTTGTTGGGATTTCCACCATATATTCTTGAGCTTGAGGACATAATATCCATTGTTGAGACATCTTGCACCTATTAGAAAAGGTCAATATCGTCTTTCTGGCGGGCAGGCGCTCCTGAAAGTGCAGGATATGATTCAGTGGAGTCCAGCTAAAGTATAATACAGGAACTCCGCCTTGGAAGGGGTTATCGAGGTCACTGTCCATATATTGGACCCAGATCTTATGATATTCAGGCATGATCCCTTGGTTGGCATCGCTAAATTCTACCTTGCAATCAAGTCCCACATGCTCAACAGATGTAGGGCAGTGAAATGGTTGATGGTACTACAACAGCCCATTCTGAAGTTTAATAAATATACTGTCTGTGAGTGCATTGTGATCATATCAGAGCATCAGTCCACTCACTTGGTGAGCCCAGTCCTCTTCACTTTGTGCACGGAATAGCTGATCAAAGTTGGGTATTCTGAAATCTTCTAATATATCCCTGGGTGAGAATACTATGATACTTCTGCACACTCCCGGACATGGGTTTCTCTCAAATGAAGTCCCTGTTGTGATACGTGGCGGAAAATTGGCTCTTCCTGACAATGCTGTAGCTGTAAAAGATGGGCCCAGCATGAATCTCGCCGTGTATTGGTAGCGGATAGTAGGTTGAAAAGTTTTGCTGAGTCAATATTGTAGCAGCCTTGAAGGGCAAGATGAGACAGTGCCTCCTCCATATAGTCAGGACCACTACACCGGTCATTGTGCTTGAGCATCTGTCGAATGGAATTGACATTGTTAGTGGATCGATATGCCTCTTTCACATTGCCAATATGGAGCCATTCCGAAATATCGGTGGTGAAATCGTCGCCTGAACCCGTTCACCAAACTATATCCGAAGTATGGGTCACAAGATGCATCGTTGGATTTCCAAAATGTATTACACGCTGTAAGATGGTTTTCCGGAGCTCCTGAATGCCAATTGCCATCCACCAAGCTTTGCACTCGATCCAGCTGGTGAACAATTTCTTGTTGAACCAAATCTGCTCATCTGAAGTGACACCATGAATTACTCTCTGCAGCTGATTCGCAACTCGGTCTGTAACAGCGATACTCCAGGTTGTGGTTTCAGTCTGAGCATCGGATAGACCGACCTGAATTTCTACGATCTTGGCGGCAGTCATGTTTGCTGTTCCATAAACCTCCTTTTCGGCAGCAATTTTCATTTGAGCAAGGTATTTAATGAATGTGCTTCTGGGACCAGTTGCCTTAGTCCTGACTGCCTGTAATAGTTGTTGCGTATGATGTTAAAATAATTCTTGAAAAGTTTGCGTTTAATGTGTGTCACTGGATGGATTTCGCACTCCAATCGCTCTTTTGGTCTCTGCCAATCAGCATCTGTCCATTTGGTTGCCGCTTGTTGGGCTCTGTTCAGGCGCACCTGAAAGTCACCTCATTTTGTTGTTGTACCCTTTTCAGCCCTGTACACCTGAACCTCCATCGTAGCATGGATGTTTTGAATCTTTTGGTCTCGTAACAGATGGGATCCTCCTGCTGATTATCCGTCCAAGGTGGCCTTCGCATACGTCGACATTTTCTGTTCCCGAAAAGCACCCTTCCTCTTGTTATGTCGCCTCAGTGCATCATCCAGTGCTGTGATAGATAGATCAGAGTGATTTTGAGGGCTCACAAGTAGAGGGAATTGACATAATGCCCGCACTTCTCCAATCACCATTTCATCAGAGGCTGGTTCCACAGCCGTTTTCCCGTCATCCTTGGAGCAGTCAAGAATGGCATCTCTATTCACTTCCAGTGTTCTGATCATGCCCCGGATCTCGTTTCTCTGCCCGGGGCTGCATTCCATCGAAGCCAATGATTTAGACAAGTTCTGGAGGCCCGGATATCGTGGTTCCGATGTGAATCCATTGTCAAATTGATCCTTGACATTTCTAGCTTTCACTTATTTGAGCAGCTAGTGCAATAAGTCTTTAACTAAACCCAAGAGCAGCTGATGCAATTCATCTGGCTGCCAAGGCCGCTAGACATTGCTGAGCTGGTATTGTCAGAACTGGTTTCAGATTCGATAAACACCAAGAGTGTGCAGAAGATCAATATCAGGCTCATCCAGAGACTTCGAGTGATCATGCTGATCTCTTGAGTTATCGAGCGGTCGAAAAGTGGAATGCCCCATGGGCGCACCTTCAGGAATTGCACACATCGGGCTTGCGCCATATGAGACTTGAGCAACCATGACTCGTTGTGGATCATCCCCGACCCAGGCCCCCAAATGAGGATATCATTCCCTGTGGAATCAATTAGCACAATTCCATTTCAAGCCGGGACCAGTTATGTCACGATTCCGGAGTGGGGACAGCACAGTCCCAACCGAGCACTGCCATGCCTCATCAGTATTTGTGGCACCTTTCGGCGGACAGGGGATCAGCCCAACGAGAATCCACGAGTGCATTTCAGGTGTCCAGCAGATATCTCAGTGAATATTGCCAATTGTGAGATACAGAGGCGAGACATGATGATTGCCCGGACAATTGGTCAAATGAGTTTTGTCAGATGCACAAATGACTGGCACAATTTGCAGGGCGGGTTGCCAGTGCGGTCATCACATGGCGTTGGGTTAGGGTTGGGCGGTGGAGCCGCAGTCACTCTACTTCTTGTGTACGTGTCAAATAGATGAATAGACAAGTCTATATACGCATGATCACTTTGACAGCTGCACCATAAGTCGATCTACATGTTGCTCTTCGCCAGGATTAGTCCAACAGGTTATGAGCCCGGTGGTATAGTATTTTTGGTCATTGGAAATCACGACAAACAGAGCAATGCGACATTCGGAGGATACGCGTGTTGATGGCAGCTGAGTATAATTGACGACTCTGACAATGACATCTTCATGATGACTTCTACCACCATATCGATTGCGATGTTCAATGAGTCAAACTACAAGCAATGGTCAGAGGAGATGGCGCTTGTCTTGGAGCATAAGCAGGTCTATGGTATAGTCTCGGGAAATGATGAGTGGCCCCCGGATCCAGCAGAGCAGGTTCCAACCGCAACGATGAAATTGGCACATCGGGCTGCACTCAAAGCCTGTGTAAAATAACATGGTACTGCGCGATTGATGATCATGCTCGGCATGGAGCCGTGGCTGCGGGCATTGTACCTGGAGAATACTGAAGCGTGGACACTTTTGGCGAAAGTGGTGAAAGTTGAAGTTCAACGTCTTCCAGATCAGTGAAGAGCTTTTGGAGATAAGGCTTGAGGATTGTGACGATGTTGACACTTGTGCTCAACGGATCGACCAGAAGGTCAAGGATTATAATCTATGTTCGAAGCCATCGACATCATTGTCGGATACAACTACATCTTTGGCGATGCAGACCAACGAGGAACACATGTTTTAACTCCTGTGTGGTATACCAAGGAATGACGATTGGCTGTTCTCTCTTGAGTTGATGATGGACAAGACCATGATGGCGAAGCTCACGCCAGATGGGATTGTGATCAAGTTGGTCGAGAAGGAGGTCATGATCAAGCGTGAGCAAGGCCTAGGACAGGTAGCCCTACTGTTCGCAAAATGAAATGCCAAAGGAAAGTTCAACGGAAATGGCAAAGGGATAGGCAGGAAGGGCGGTAATGGTGATGAGAGTGACGAGGATCTGAATTGCAAGGGCAAAGCGACCTGTTTTCATTGCTGTATGGAAGCACACATGGTCTGGTACTGCCAGAGTATGAAATGTGGTGAACCTCCAGTCACAATGGAAAGAACCGAAACCGCAGTCAGTGCCAAGGATGATACCATCACTGGGAGGGATTCGGCGGAGATGACGACTACAATTGAAAACTACTGTGTGAAAGATACCACAGGGAAAACGGCCCCTTCAGAGGAGAGTTGGTACACGGATTGTGCCTCCACCTCATACGTTTGGGGAGATCGAAGGAAGTTCTCTCAGTATATGTGATTCACGAAGAAGAATGCTTGGGAGATTCGCAACTGTGTTGGAACGGTAGCAGGCAAGGTCATCGTGCAGGGAGATGTTCGATTGAGGTTCCAGCTGCCAGGATGCTGCCGAGTGAATGAAGTAGTTATGAGGAATGTTTTGAATGTCACGGGAGCACACAACTCGCTCTCCCAATCAAGGATTATAGATAGGGGTTTATGGATTGTCACCGTGAATGGCTACTGATTCAAGATATATGACATCCTAGGTCAAGGAGGTTTTGTTGCCGTGGCACCACAGACTGGAGGTTTATTCCGGTTCAATATAGATGTTGTCACACGGGGTCATCGGTCAAGAGATGTATCGAGGGACAAATGATGCACAGCACAGAATGCGATTCCAAATGATCACACCTATACAGACATCTTGGAGCCGGATGACGTGAAGACACAGGCACTATTGGTACCAATCGCATTAACTCTCACAATCAACTGACCACTCCCAGCAGCCAACAGTGGTTCCAAGGAACGTAATTCCGGTGATAATTCCAAGGGTGGCAATTCCAGCAATAGTTCTGCAGGACAAATGAAGGATCGGGGGGTTCTAGCGATTGAAATGATAACAATGAGGGTGACAATGAGGATGACGACGATCCACCGGTAGTGATTGACAAATCCAAGAAGTCCTGTTTCACACGACAATTGGCTGGCTTTCGGCGGGAATCTCGGAGTGCATGATAACCTCCTGCAGGCTCTCATCATAGTAGCTGGACTGATTTTCGCTGTGGGAGGAGTCAACAGGAGATTGGGAGTGCAGAAGGCGAAAGACCAGTTCAGGCCGCAGCCCTCGACAGTGAGCGGGATCTGAGTTCTTTCGCTTCTTGGGAAGATAGTCACTTCGGAGGAACTCTAGGTTTGGATGATTGCTTTGGACGAGCTCTGCACAGATTATGATTGCTTTCTTTATGGTGCAGGAGTACGGTCTTGATACTGCCATGGATGAGTGTATGGTGGGTTTCGAGTGCGGACATCACGTGGCGTTGGGTCAGGGTTGAGTGGCAGAGCCGCAGTCACTCTACTTCTTGTGTACATGTCAAATACATGAATAGAGATGTCAATATACCCATCACCAATATGGCAGCTGCACTATAAGTCGATGTACGCCTCCCTCTGCGCCAGGATGGGTCCAACACAATCGTCGCTCAGGCAGGCAGCTGATCTTGCGTACCCCAGCACCAATCACCCGTGCTCAGATTACAATATATTCGGCAATTTTCCGATTCTGCGAGGCTCACTGGTTCAAAATGGAGGTGCACCTGAAATTGGAGATGTGCCAAACGGAACAGTATACATTTGGAAATATCCCTGTAGTATGATGTTCCAAAGATATGTGAATGATCTTCAATCCAACTATCATCAGCGAGCCCGAAATCGAGTTGAGAGAGAAGCTTTCGCATCGCGTCTGCTGATTGGAATAATTCCATTTCGATGTTGTGCAGTCCACACCTATTGTTAGGAACGGTTCCAACCCGCTAGAACGGTTCCAGGTTAGCGTTGGGACCGGTACTGTACTGTTGCAACAGGTTTCACCACATGAAAACCTGGACCATTGCAATTGGACCGGTTTTACCACTAAATACCCAGCATTTCAACATCACAACTTTGGCTCCAATTAAGGATTTGAGTTTGGATCGTATCGTGATATGATCAAATATGTGGATTGTGCAGTGTTTGCAGCTCATTTACCTCCCGGTTTCAGATTAGCAATCCGACTAATATTCATCAAGTTGCTATTGAAAAGACGCGAATTTCGCTCAAAAATTGCGAATATTTCACAGCCACTCGACGAATATGAGTTGGAACACAAATGTGAATGCCATAGGTGAAAGAGCTCGTAAATCTGCAAGATCTGCGTATTGATCATGTTGTGATAGGATTAGGATTCAAAAACTTAACAGCAGCCAAAGATGTAGGAACGGTAGAGTGGGAACCGCGTTTCGGTGCCAACCCGATCCAAACCACACGGTGTTATGTCCGGTCCGGGTACCAACCCTGCCAAGAGAAAGTGGGTCAGGTTATTGGACCGGTCTACAACCAGACAGAACAAATTATCTGGTCCAAACCTGGACCGCTGGCTGGTATTCCGGACCCACTGCTAACACTCTCCACGCCTCACATGTTGATCTATCCACCTTTTTGTTTGCTGGCTAAATGATGGAGCCGGGGGAAAGTCATGTGTTGAGTAAAATGGATGCCATGGATTCCATTGTTCTGAGTACTTGCGATGCTTGTTGTACAATCCAGTTGCTTTGCCATATGCTTTCCCCCCCACATTATCCACTCCAGCTACCTGCCAATGAGCCTTCGTCTTTGTTCGATCAGGGGTACATGTCAGATCAGGCTTCTGGGGGTTGAAAGTTTCTTCATCAGGAGTATCTTCAGGTGGTGGCACACCAGGTTCATGGTCGATGGTTAGAACATTTGTTAACCAGCTCATCGATGGCCATTCAGGTGCACTGACCCAGGTCAAACCATGACGGCTTGGGTCGATCCCAGCCTGCAGGAGGTGAAATCCCGTGAGGTAAGAGCCCGTCCTTTATTGATTTTGGGTGACATTGTTGATAGTGAGCCTCGAGTCAGTTCTTGTCGATCAATGTGTGTTTACAGATGAAGCAGGTGACATGTTTCCGATGAATGTTGACCAAATTCAAGGAATAATCAGTGAATACTTATTCACATGAACCTGGATGATGCTGCAGGGGGGGGGTTTAGAACCTCAGCGATATCGGTTTGAAAGCGAGCTAACTCAAGTTAGCGTATCACAGCCGCATTGCACCGTGCCAAATGTGGGGGAGGGGTGATATAAAGTCTCCATACGATAAGCTTTCATCAGAAAGCAGGATGTATATATCATATGCCACACAATAATCATACACGTTGTCTGCTGAATGTCGTTAGCAGAGAAGAGAAGGTTTCTTTTGTCATCACTGCGTTCACCACCTTGGGCCTTATACTATGTCATTGCGGCATTGTGAGTTATACCTACGGTTGAGCCTCCAAGCAGCTGACAATGAAGGTAGATAGTCTTCATACAATGAATCGGTGTGCTTCCTTGCTAGCGGTATGCCCGCACAATGATCATCGAGAACTGATAGGATGGTGGCTTTAGTAATGATCCATGACTAGAGTGTGGATACTTAGGAGAATAATGATATTTAGACAAGGAGCTCAATAGGAACCAAGCACTGTCGTTGCTCGACTCACAGGCCTCCTATTGAACGATGGTGCCAGGTGGTACACACACTACTTATGTGTAATATTTGAAGTCGTGCAAACCTTCATACTGGATATAGTTCTTGTTGGGTTCCTGGAGATATCATATCATATCCCTTCTATGACCTGTAAAGTAATGGAAGCGGATGAAGATGAGCATCTATCGAATAGCCTAGTATATGATTTTGACCATATAATAAGGAAAGGCGTGATGTGTGAGATTGAGGTTTCTTTTTCTCAGCCGGGTTTCTTTCATGGATCAAGGGTGGAGTGAAACACCACAGATCGTGATACCAGAATGGGATGTAAGATGCCCTTCATTCCACCGAAGGTCACTGCTACCTGCAATATACTCAACCATACTCAGATTTATTCTATATCAAATCTTGAATCTATAGTAGTTTACCACCATCTTTGTTTATAGAACATGTCGACGAACGGATCTCCACTGGAGACAGCGAATGTGGCTCCACATGGAGGGCTATATGATATGGAACAATGCCGTGAAGCCGATTCAGGATCATCTGGAAATAGTTCATGAACTGCCACTGATAAAGACAGTTGATTTGGGAAACATACCAATTGATATCATCCGCCGTATGGGTATGGTTACCTGCCTTCACAGCAGCCATTTCCAGGGGCGCCGCAGTGTTATCAACATTCTCCATTCAACATGACACCCAGTTCGTAACCAACCACCAGCGCAAGCCAAGGATATCCTAGTCATGGGCCACAGTGGCAAGGATATGACCTCCACCAAGGGAAATATGACGGGTCTAAAATGTTCCCCCTTGCGCAGATTCCAGGAGAATGGCCGTCATCACCAGGTGCACCAAGAGTGTCTCCAGGACTGCCTGAAAACCATCCACTCAATTGGCCAACATCCTCCAGCCCTAATCTTCCACATGAACCTCCTTCCAGCACACCTGGAAGACCGCCAATTAGCCTCCCCAAGAAACAATTGCAGTCGCCAGCAGACCTGCAGAAAACTCATGCCTCAGGGAATGCGGCCATGCCTCCATTGGCAGAGATTGCATATGACGATTATGGTGCAGCTGATGAGAGCGACGTTTCATCGGACGTGGGCAGTGCAGAAGGGCAGCCGCCAATCAGCCTGAAGCCAACCAAATTCTCTTTGAAGGCATTTGCCGCAAGGATTGGGCAGGCCAACTACAGTGCATGCATCAAGTGGAAGAAAGTATTGGTGGCAATGGTTGTGGAGAAGAAGCATCGGTCAATGATCCGTGGGGAGAACGATTTGGAACAGCTTCGAGATGGACCCCCGCACTGGGTGACTGCGGTTGCAGATTTCTTGGTGACATTCAAGGACTGGCTGCAGTTGGAAATTTTCGATAATGCTGAATGGATTGGGCGGCAGTGGGTCGAGATGTTTTGCAATAAATGTGCAACAACAATTGAGGAGGCAAGGAATGTTGCAACTCGAGGCAAACAGCAACCGGTCACGGATTTGGGTGAGTGTGTGAGCAACATGGTGAAACGTAATGGCCCCGAATTGCCAAATACAAATGTCACCGTTGTGATTTGCTGGGTGTCGAATGGCAAGGACATGATTCTAGCCCCCACACAACTCCGAGCCTCGTATACCAATGTGGGGCAATGGGAGGAGCTGATTGGTTTTAGCGACAAAAAAGGAGGCCTTAAAGAGCTATACGTTCACACATTGATGTTCAAGTGCACCTTGGCGCAGGAAGAATTGGACAAAGGGTATATGGGATCATATTCACATGGGCACATGATAATCGACCCCATATATGGGCAGATGTCGTACAACTGTTGCCTTTCAAATGCTTTCAAGATGAACCTTGGATATAATCTGAAAATACTTTTGGTCAAAATGAAGAGAGCTACAAGGCAGGTGATTGCGCGGCATTTAATTAGACCAGTGGAGGTAATCCCTGCTAGCCATGTTAACGCTAGATGTGCGCAACTGCTTATCATACTACATAGACTTTGGAAGGTTCTGAAGAGGGTGGAAGAGATGTGCGAGAGGATGATGGTGGGCAAGAGAATGATGCTTGTTTTAATGTAAGTTTTGATTGAAGGAATAGAATTGATTGTATTCCATCCATATATATTCGTTCAAATGGTTGTTTGTCCATGCAATACATAACATTGCAATGAATTTCAGGAGCACCGGAATATGAGCCCATCACCCCAGCTTACATCGGAGCAACAGAAAGGGATCATTCAGGACGAAAAGACCACTGACAAAGGTGCAAGGGAGGTTCAGGAGGAAGTGGAGGATGCTGAGGAGGTCCTCGATCCAGATGATTCTGGATCAGTACTGACTGCTGTTCCCGATACAATCAACAAATAAATCGAACACGAGTGTCATGATGAGGCAGTCAGGCCGCTGAAAGCCCATCTGATTCGCAAAATACCACAGGATGGTGTTCCAGGCCACAAGGATTCAATTCCAGCCCAGCCCGGTACAAAGTTTCTGGCGCCCCAGGTCTTCGCCACATGGTTCATTGTGGGGAGGTGGGTTTGGCAATCTGGAATGCCAGTAGCACTGGTGGCGGATGAAATTGATCTTGGCAAGATTTTCACCACAGTGGGAGCGGCAATGATATCCAAACTGCTGACTGAGAAAGTTGCAATTGGGTTGCTGCTGTCGATTTTGTGCAGGAATAACCTTGACGAGTGGGTGACTATCGCACAGAGCGACTCCTCAGGGATTATCTTTGATGACCGGAAATGATATCCATTGCCGAGACAGCATTCAGTACCCTGCTGCCTCATTGAGATCCACACAACACCAACACAGGGGCATCCAGTGCTTACATCAGCCCTTGAACCAATGATGGTGGTGACATGGCCTGGAGTTGCAGAGATGTACAAGAGTGTCATTGATGAGATGACATACAGAACTGATTTCAACCTCAATTATCTGATGGACGCAGAAAATGTGAATCTAAAACAAGAGGATCTGAACCCCAGTATTGACGAGCCAGAATACCGATGGAATATCCACCTTGTTTCATATGATATCGTAACATCCAGAGCATAACCATCAAGCAATGGCCAACTGTCCTACTGTTCATGAAGGTTTGGCATTTCTGATGCGTCCCATCAGTACAAAACCAAACACAGTGTGGTCAGGCAAATCGCAATCAATGTGAAAATTGGATTCAAACTTCAAGTCACAGCTACACCGGGATGCCATTCACTCTATAACTGGTGTTATCAGATGATGCGGCTGTTTTCAGATGCGCCTGATGATCCCGAAGATGATACTGTGATGGAACAGCATGGTGCAGATGCAATGTGTTCCGCTGTCAAGAGTTTGATACATGCGATCCAGACAGATGATGAAGATGCTCAATCCAATGGAGCGCACCAGAAGATACAGATTGCAAAGCCGTGGATAATAAGAAGGTGGTCGGAATCGAAAATAGCCAATGGAAATCCACTTGTTCGGATACCAAAGGAAAATGCCAACCTCATTGATCTCAATTGAACTGAGAAAGAGCAAGCACAACTGAAGACTCTTGTGGAGAGATACACTTCATGGGGTGTTTCAGGAACATGGATGGTTCACAGATGGTAGCTAGCATGGTTCAGGTTAGTGTTGGGCGACACCGAGGATCACAACAACGTTTCTCGACAATGGTACGATGAATGGCCACTGGATACTTTGGTCAATTCTCCAATTTTCCGATGGCTGAGAGAGATATTTCTGCCAATGCTTGGCACCGAACCTGCACAGTATCCCAAACCTGAAAATCGCAACGAATCAAGAGAGGAGCTCCTTTCCCTACAAGATGGAAATGAACATGCACTCCCTGGTGCCCCTCCTCCACAACAGGCGGTTCTATTTTGTCCTCTTTCTGGCCAAGTTCGTCATTTGAAGTGGTGGCTAACCGAGTATTTTGCAGATCATGTGGATATATTCCACCTGTATGCAGCAATGGGCAATGATGAATGCACAGAAACGCAGATCAAATTCCAGGATTCACAAAATGCGTCTGTATTCGTAATGACACCCACAGTGGGTAGGAAAGGCCCATATCTTACAGCTGCAAACCATGCAGTAATTACTCAGAAGTTCTGCATATTGAATGAGCAGTGGCAGGCATTTGCACAAGTTCTCCGGCTGAGGGAAAACAGAGTACCACACTCATGGTTACTGAATACGGGTCCTGGTGGCTATGATACCCACGCGAGTGATCTCCACCAACACTGTGCTGTTGCGCAAATGAAAGTCCTGAACGGCTTGACGAGTCGACCGAACATCACGAGGATGATGATTCACCGGATTGTGGAGTCTGGTGAGGACTACATGAAGTGGGTGACAGAGAATCGATACATGTTGCAGTCTGATGACCCATCATCTTTGATTGTTAGGATGCTTCATCAAGGTATGGCTCTTTAGACATTCAACCAAGATAATCTTCTTAACTGATAGAAATAGTCAAAATGGTTGTTTCTAACGCACACCATAATGCTTAAAGAAATCCTTTCTATCTGTCATTTTGAAGCAAATCGAAGATCTGATGTTGCAATTGTTAGAGGGGGATTACATTTGTGTTCTTGATTATTAATAATGACCAATATGAGATGAAGTCAATTGATAAGCTACAAAACAGGTTCCTGGCTGGGATATATCACGAGAAAAGGCACAAGTCGAATGTTGAGCTTGATGCCGCTGTGGGCTTGGAATTATTGGTCAGTTGCAAATGGTGGTGCACCGGGATCCTGAGGCCTGTACACATTTCGAGGTCAAAAGAATAAAAAAGGCATCATTCAACCACATTCAGGCACACAGGGGAAATCTCCGTTCTGTCATATGTCTCGTTACAATAGATCAAGTGCTGCATCTTGGCCAATCCCATTTGGCAATATAGTCAGTCGAGGCGATATTGAGTTGCTGTGTGAGAATACGATACACCAGCTCGCGGATTCGTAGCACTACTGAAGCATTTGCTGGCGTATGATCGAAGCCCAGGTGCACCGGAAAATCCTCAGCATATGTCTCGAGTAATGTTAAGATAGATCCAGTGTAGCATATTTGCAAATCGCATTTGGCACTAAGACACTCTAGGCAATATTGACTACTTGTGTCAGAATATGAGGCATGGCTTGCTTATTTGTGGCAAAGCCACAGCATTTGCTGGCATTTGATTGAAGTTCAAATGCACCAGACAGGCTTGAGTACATATTCATATGACCAATTGATCACTGCATATTTACCAATCCCGCTGGCAATAAAGTCAGTCTAGGCAATATCGAGTACTTGTGTCGGAATATGACATGCGGGCTCACTTATTTGTGGCAAAGCTGCACATTCTGCTGGCCTATGATCTACATTGTGGTGCACCAGAGAATCCTGGGCATATAGTTATGACAGATCCAGCACCGCAAAATTGCCCATCCCATTCGGCAATCATGTCAGTCAAGGTGATATTGAGTACTTGTGTCACAATATGAGACAGAGGCACTCTTATTGGTAAAAAAGTCGGAGCTTTTGCTGGCATATCATTGAAGTTCGGGCACACCTCAGATCCGTATCCCAGAGTGTTGGAGACTGAGACACAGCTCAGGTATTCATGGCTAAGCTGCAGCTTTCGCTCCCAGGCATTTCCTGGCCTATGATTGAAGTTCTGGCACAACTGAGATCTGCCATCAAGTCCAGAATGAGGTTCTTGGATTTGTGTGAAGCCAACTTTGACAAGCTGCGACTCATTATGGATGTATCATTCCAGCCTAGGCATGCCTCAAGAGCGACAAATACGCCACTGAAGTGCATGTATCCCAGTCTGTAATGCACATCATATTTTAGTTTGCTTCTTTCTCATCATGTTTTATTCAACTTTGAATCAGTGGACGGCATGAACACAAATTGTGATCTATCGACACACTTCATGTTTAGGTGCAGGCAGCTCATCCCGCTCGGCCTCCGCGAATGTATAAGTCAATACTTGATCGGGATATGATGGCCACCGCTAACATGGCTTGAACTGTCAGCTCTGTGTCAACTTGTCCATTGGAGGACGGTCTCCCTGTTCAACTAAACCATTAATGCACAGACCTGGCCAATTAGTAACCCCACTTAACCCAATAGTGACTAAGTAGTATGCTTGGACTGATGTTTCGAAATCCTAAAATAGCTTCTGCAAGTTCTGTCTCTGTCGTAAGAGCCGCAGCTTCAGAGCGAGAATCTCACAAGACAGATTCTGTTCAGTGCCTCTGCAAGATGGCCGACAACTCCTGCTGACCCATGTACCGCAGTTACTCAATGAGGCCTAAGTTCTCAATGCAGTGAATACAGACTTAACTCAAATCTGACTAACTGTATGTTTGGGCCGCAATATATCATATCTGAAAATAGATTATGTTAACTGTTCCATCAAGAGTGGAGTTTGAAGAGACTGAATCTTGAAAGCTCAAGTTGAGAATGGACAGCTTCGAATAGTGCAATTGACTGTCGGAGTAACGTGAGCTTGCTTGCAATCCCCAGCAATGCAATCCAAGCATAACCATTTAAACTTCGGTGCACGTCATATTCCGGAGCTGCATGCAATCATCATCATTCCTCTGCCTGCTGTGAGATGACGTCTCACTATGCATTCATACCATGTAGCATATAGCATTCAACCGCAACCTTAACTGAATGTAACATTGTAGTGGTGAGCCTCACAATGAATATGTGATTTAACGGTGTGCAACGTACTAGATATTAGGTGCAAAATCAGAATGTGAGTGAGTATTCATGACCCATTTGTTAGCAATCTTGGCATCACCAGGTGCTTGAATCAATACAGTTACCCCTGAATCATCCATTGTACATTACCATTCTTTCTCTATGGCTGTATCTCTCCATTGCATACCAATTTCTCTCTCTCCTCCATTAACTGCAACATTGTCGTGAAGGATTTTCTGCAGACACGGCCCAGATGACTGCATGAAAGGCATGTGATACTTACAATATTGCCAAATCGACTGCTAACTTAGCTGCAGTATCCTAATACAATAGAATATCACGAAAATACGTGTGTCCTTCCAGCAGATTTACCACATATGGCGATGTATATTTCTCCTTGATGGATAACACACTCAGTATGAACCCTTGAATCTCAGCCATCACTCTCCAGGTCCCAAATCTATTGAGTTCTGCAGATCCTAAGCGCTGCACCAATTGTCTGCCATTCAGTCGCCTGAAATGCTCGAACATTCATGCATAATTACTACGTTTAGTGAAATATATGCAGGGCACATGTTTCCATTCAGGTTCCCCAGTGCTCCACTTGGCCAGCACCGAGAGTGACTTAATGTCTCGAGTATTCTTCCGGTGAGCTTCGTTCTTTTCTATGCGCACTGGCTTTAGCCAACCTCCAATTCTTGCATCCATACAGAGTGTTGTTGATAGGAGTTGCAGACATTCGGCATTAGAAATCCATCTTTTCCGGCGCATATGACACGGAATCCATCTATTCCGGTCCTCTTGACAACATCCTATATTGCAACCCTGGAATTCTGTCCCCAATATCAGTATGTACCATGGATGGCATCTGGCCTGACCCCTTCAAGGCGTGCCTCAAATTGCATCCTTCTCGACTATGTGCAACTTCTTGGTCAATTTCTCCCATTATTCTATTGCACTTAATCTTATCTTTACTGCTTATACATTCTCTCCCACATTCCCCAACTTTCTATCTTCATTAGCACAAATGGAACCTACGCCCAGCCAGGTGAGGAATCACTATTCACAGCACCATCAAGAAGCACACCTTGAGAGAGCACTGGCAGTCAAGAGAGCAGCCAATCTTCGTTGTCCATCAAATGTTAGCCTTCCAAATATCTTCCATCATGCATTGTACATCATGTCACGGATGACTAATGTCCCAGATGTCCTGATCCAAGCAGGATGACGATACCGATCGGGAGATCGGTGATGATGAGAGTGAGGACCCCGGACAGTCCACCTTAGTGTCCGACATCGAAGAAGACGATCTGGATCACCAACAGGAGCTCCTGCTTCCAGGCCAGGCACGCCGGGACAAGTCATTACGAACTACAAGGGTTCAACTGCCAATGAACCGGAGCCATGCTGATACTGTCATTGCATGTCCTCTGCTTTCAAATTCTCCAAATCCAGCCGGGGCAATGGCGCCACCACTGCTCAAAGGCCAAAAGTCAACCCTCCTCAACACATTATCCGAGTCTGATGTTGCAACATCCACCCAGGTGCTGCCGCTACGCAAGTCTAGTGGAGACCAGAATGTTCCACAACCCAAGGCCAGTGCAGATCCGAACATTCCGCAACAGCAATAGGCTACTGTTGAGGTCGCGACAAGGTTCATGAAGGCAATCAGGTTCACAAAGACTCCTTGGCCAATATAATCTGATGACAACTACTTGATGGTTGAAGAAGCATACAAACTAGCCATTGAAGCTTAGGATCGTCAGTGGGCATTAGCAGGTGCTCCTGTAGGTACGCCATCGGTGTGTCAATTGCCTGGCGGTCCATCTCTCAAAATTGATCCGCACACATGTGAATCTGTAAGGATTGCATTCTGTGTAATGCTCCTTCAGCAGATATTGGATATTGACCACACCCCAAAATGTACATAGTTAAAACTGAAGATAAGTACCGCTCAAGAACGGTTGGCAGATGGGGCACGTTGACCAGTTGCCCGTTGTTACCAGTTGGATTTGCGCTCTGACACTGAGCTTCGGATCCAGGTTAAGGAGCTCCTGATCGACAATGCATATCTCTCCAAGGTCGTTGATGATAAGAAAGCATGGTTCACCTGAATGGATGTGCTTGATCTAATATACCATCAATTCTTCTTCACTGCTAATAGCTTGGGGTGCCAGCCTATGACATCCCAGTATTTCAAACCTCTCACTCCCCAGACTTTCGCGATAGCAGCTGCAGCTATTTATTGTGTGCTGTCTGAATCTGCCAGTGGAAAGAAGGTCACAGTAATGTTTTCTCAAGATGAATATGAAGGTACATTTTGCCATCCCCGGTGATAAACTTTACTCCGAAAGCCACTGCACATATCAATCACATAGTAGTGGGGCGCTTGATACCCGCTGCGGTGCAACACCACTTTGATAGGCTCTCCACAGTCCCCGTCAGCGCTCCTCAGCTTACAGCGACGCTCTTCTATTTCATTCCGCACTGTATTCCCCATTCTGTGCTCCTCAATTCCCACAGGCGCACCTTGGTCTGGATTGTCGCTCATATATTCAGGTCCACACTCCTTACCTCCCCCCTTCATTTCCGCCCACAAATGCTAGTATGGGTGCTACCTAATCCCCATCGGCGCTTCTGAGCCTAGATTCGGCGCTCCTCAATCCCCGTCGGCACTCCTCAGCCTAGATCTGGTGCTCCTCCATCACCTTCTGTGTACTCCACTTTTCCACATAGCACTCCCCATCTGGCACTCCTCTTATCCTGGTAGTTGCTCCCCTTTTTCATCCGAATAATCATTGCCTTTCAAATGCCCATTTAGATTCGCAGCTAGCTAACATCTCATTACACCTTTCTTTGATATCACAAATTGAGCCAAACAACATTGTAATTCAATTTCATCCACTTGCCAGGTACAAATTATCAGCAAACACAATGGGCGCCTCCAGCTGCTTTGCACCATGGATGAATTGTGTGTTCCTGCTTTCGTCGGCCCTGATGAGATGGGAGATGGAGTGGATGACATTGACACCATCTTTGAGTGATCACTTAGTCTGGTTATTGGTTCGGTGTACCTGCATTTATATTCAAAATACCCACATTTTCCTTTGGTTCCTCAATGCAGCGAGGCAAAAAATACATTGTTGAAGAAGATGATAGCTAGTATGATTCAGATGTGATAACGAACAATAATCCGTGCATCATATTCGGCGTTGAGTGAAATTGATGGCTTGTGTACATCCGGAGTATATCTGATCATGCCTGCAGTCATCTGAATTAATATACATAGAACCCAGGCATTTCTCAGAGTTTGCTTGTGATTCCTGCAGTGGTTTGGCAACACTCCCAGGTGCACTCAAAGTTCTCTCCAGCGCTCCGAGGTGTTTGCAAACTCATCACAATCACTCCCATGGTACACCTGTACCAGTCATCAGAGATCCCAGGTACTGGCAAGGCTGGCCGGAATGCCCTCCTAGGGTCTGATACTCCCATGAAATTGATGCTTCTATGTTTACACTCCACATCCTCTCAGACACTCCTGGAGGCGCCCAGTGACTAAAATACATTTTGCTGATGTCAAGAATGTGTGCTGAAAAGGGAAGTATACCCACCATTGGAGTAACTTCGGCATATCATTTGGACAGCTTCTGTTGCGCAAACTTCATGGTGAAGTGTAAGTCTTCCTTCCATTGAGCCTTCTTGTTAGGTAAAGCTCGCATAACACCATCCATATGATTGAACATGTCATTGTACAGAGTGATAGTGTGATTCAGAGTAACCATATGCCTTTTTGAAATCCATAGGGTTCAGTACTAGAATGGCCTTAAGTATTCCATGATAACTTGATGATGGTCCATTCATCCTGTGTTGTAAAGAGTGGCCAGTAATCACTGCATTTTGGAAACTTGAGCCACTCACAGGTGAATTCTTCTAATGAGTATGCTCGCTCAAGCAACTTCCGTGTTGAAATACACTGATTCCTCACATCCATAATAGCTAGTACTATGATTTGTCCTTTAGCTGTTTGTCAGTCAATGAACTTGTTTCGACATCCCAGTGTCAGCGTCATCAATACAGCAAGTATTTGCTGCTCTCTGAAGGCCAGTTTCAGGAAGTTCAAAATTTCTTGAAATTCGTACTTCCTCAACTATCTTTGCTAAACCACATCTCATGGCTGACACCATGTTGAGTCTATCATTGCCCTTTTTTGTATGTCTTTGACTCTTCCCAATGTCTACACATTCATTGTCTCCGAATTGCTGATTGCACTTATGGGCTCCCCAAGACTTGGTGCGGCCTTTTACCCCCAGACTGCTCATGAATGCACCTAAAGCAAGGTGAATGATGTGCGCCATTCATGGTATATGATTTCTCAATGCAGGCCACTCCATTCCGGAGGCCTCAAGGGTTAACTGTGGTACTCCAGACATTGAGTAGTTGGAGGAAGCGTTATCAGTCGTAATTCCAAGTAAACAGCCTTCCATAAGCTTGAAACGATCAAGGACTTCCTTCCAATGTTCAGCTAGCCTTGTCGTAGTATGGTGACCCATGCCTTATCATCCTTATTTGGCGTGTGGAACAGGAAACGAATAGGCTACCAACCTCATCGAAAGCGTGTAGTACTTCATGCAATGCATAATTTAGATCCATGAAGTTGGCAATAACCCACATTATGGTTAATTTGCATCAGCGCAATGTAAAATGGTTTGGAAGTTATAACTGAACAACCCAGAAACTCTGAACAGCCACACTCATGCTTCCGGATGCATCCAGATGCTCCCAAATAGGTTGAATGCAAAGTGATGTGCTCTCAGGTTGTAACACCGGGAGATTCAGCCTAGGTTCTATTCAATAAAGCCCCTAATGAATTCCGGACTGATACAGGAGAAGATGAATAAGGCGTGACTCAGGATGCATATGAGGATTAACACCCCAAACGATACGAGGTAACCGTTCCGTTCACTGCTTCTGCTAGAGAGTATTGACTCAAGAGTATCGTCTTAAGCTATCAGTTAACTAATGTATACAACTGAAGAGAATCCTACTCACATGATCCTCTGAACCGAAACACTATCATGCCCATCATCAGACTCCCTTCAGACTCAAGAGAATCGTCCCACCATGCGGAACTTATACTCAAGGTCGGACTGTGAAAGGCTGCAATGACTCCAAGTATCGACTTGTCTTATAAGTAACCGCAAAGTAGTTTCGCCTCAGCAGAAGGAGTATTGCTGACTCGAGAGTATCCTAGCAGAAGTATCATCTGAATCACCATGCAATCAGGCTGATCCTCGGACTTCCCTCCGACTACAAAGTATCGTCTAGCTCTCTTCCCAATCAACGACTTGCTTCGATGACGGTACTAAGAATAACCAAGTATAAAACGGTGATAGCTACATCTGTGATATAGAACTGCTTAATGAACGTACAACTCAGGACTTGATAGGAGAGGTATCCTTGTTGACTTCGATGCAGAACTAATAGATAATACACGGGGATAAAGTTAACCCTTAACCTCCAGCTGGATTAGGTCAATCGGTATCTGTAAATAGATCTTATTGCAGATGGTAATGTTATCGATGTCCTTCCTCCATGTCGGTATCACTGACTATTTATCAGATGATCCACACCCTTAACATTTCGAAGACTTCTAAAGCCTGCTTTGGAGGTCACAGTCATAACGGCCTCATCATCCTTTGCTTCGATAATCGATGGTCGAGTTCTAACTCCCAGGAGTTTCAACTACGTCATCAACGTAATGTCCTCGTATTGCAACACTAATGCTATTGGCCATACCTCGAATGGATCCAAGCTTATCTGATGCCAATTATCAATAAATAGGTTCATGTCACCAAGAGCCAGTGAGAGTGCCCTCTCATATACCCACCGGGTATGTAACAGTTTAACAATCACGGCAAACTACAGAACACTGAATTGGACTACGCTTTATTGGAGCCAGATATACAGTGATCTGCAACTGAGTAGTTGTGCCATACATTGAATGGAGAGTCTCCTGCGCGACTCAGGACGTATGTATCCCAAGTCCTACTCTCCCCGACACAGACAGTGTGGTTGAACCACAGGTTGATTTGTATCAGTCTATTTGGTTGACAAGACTCCAGTATATTGATTATTGGTCAATAACTTATCTCTCATCTGACCCTGCATAGCGGGAAACGCCATGGTAGTCTCATATTGACGACACCTCATCACCCAAGGAATGAACAATTGGAGTTTGAGTAAATAGTCGTTTGGTCGGTGACCAGGAATAAGCTTTCCTCCAGATACAGAGTGAATATTCCGAATGGAGAAGTTATGACCAGTACTAATCCCAATTTGATACACATCTTATTCGCGCTTGGCTTGACTGTAGTCGTGGATCAGTCGATACAAAGATTGGGTAAGGGAGATATGTCTACTAGGTGATCAAATCCAGAAGCTAGATCCAATGCAGAAATCAGGGTGATGATGTGTGATTTCGGATCAAATACCTATATATGGATCTTCGAGTGATTTTGTATGATCCCGGAAATATAACTGTAACACCAAAGGCATTCCGGGGTTGGAACTGTGCTGTCCCCACTCCGGAATCTCGACATAACTGGTCCCGGCTTGACATGGAATTGTGCCAATGGATTCCACAGACAATGTTATCCTCTTTTCTCGGCCTGGGTTGGGGATTATCCAGCACAGGTCATGCCGGCTCAAGTCTCATATGGCTCAAGCCCGATGTGTGAAATTCCTAGAGGTGCGCCAATGGGGCACTCCAGGTTTTGACCACTCGATGACTCAAGAGTTCGGCATGTCTACTCAGAGCTTCTGCATCAACCTACTCTCGATGATCTGCACACTCTTGGTGTTCATCCAATCTCAAACCAGTTCTGGCAATACTCTCTTTGCAATGTCTATCGCCTTTGGCAGCCTGATGAATCGCATCAGCTGCTCTTGGGTGTACTTAAAGACATATTGCGCTGGCTGCTCAAATACCTGAAAGCTAGAAATGTCAAGGATCAATGTTACAATCGATGCACATCAGTACCAGGATATCCTGCCCTCCTGCGCTTCTCTAAACCATTCGATTCGATGAAATGCAACTCCTGGCAGGGGAAACACATCTGGGGAATGATCAGAACAGTGGCAGTGAATTGGGCTCCGATTCTTGACTGCTCCAAGAATGACGGGAAAACCGCAGTGGAAACAACCTCTGATGAAATGGTAATGGGAGCGCCGGTGTGGGCATTTTGTGAATTATGTGCACTTGTTAGGCAACAAAATCACTCTGATCTATCCCTCGTGGCGCAAGATGATGCACTGAAGAGATTTTACCAAAAGAGGGGTGCTTTTCAAGAACAGAAAATTTCGAAGTCTGCAAAGGCCAATGTGGATGAAGGTCGCAAGGGAATCCCATCAGTTACAAGAACGAAAGATTTATATAATCCATGCTGCGATGGAGGTTCAGCTGTGTGGGGCTGAAAATGTTACAACAACACAAGGGAGGCAATTTCAGGTGTGCCGGAATTGAGCCTGACAAGCAGCAACCATCCGGGCAGATGTTGATTTGCAGAGTGGAAAAGAGCGATTGAAGCACGAAATCCGTCAAGTGACACCTTTTGCACACATGCTTTTCGATAAATTATTCCAACATCATGAGCGACCACTATTAGAGGAAGTTGGGACCAATGCAACCGGTCCAAGAAGCATATTCGACAAAAAACTTGCTCAAATGTAGACTTGTGCAGAGGCAGAGGTTTATGCAGTGGCAAACAAGACCGCCGAAAAGCATGTGGAATGTCAGGTCTTTCTATCCAATCCTGAGACCAAACCCACCACCTGGAGTATGGCTGATGCTGTCCGCGTTGCGGGTCAGCTGGAGCTATAGATATCAGGACTCAGTTCGACTGAGCAGATGGGGTTCATCTAGGAATCGTCCATCCACTCGATCGAGTTTGAAGTTTGGTAGAAGGCAATTGGCATTCAGGAGCTCAGGAAAACCACTGAACAGAATGAAATACTTACCGGATATCGAATGATGCATCTTGTGTGCCTTCTATCGAGGTCAATTTGGCGAATGGGTTCTGGCCACAATTTCACCATCAATATTTCTGAACGGCTACATATCAGCAATTTGAAAGAGGCATATCCATCAACAAATAAAGTCAGTTACATTGGACAGATGCTCAAACACAATAAGCAGTGTACCAGTCTTGACTATATGGAGGAGGCACTGTCTCATCCAACCCTTCAAGGCTGGTAGGATATTCACTCCGCTAATGATTTCAACCTACAATCCGCTACCAATAAACAGCAAAATAAGCGCACAGCCCATCTTGTACGCATCCAGCATTGTCAGGATGAGCCATTTTTCCGCCCCGTATCACGACAGGTATATCATGTGATAGAAACTCTTGTCCGCGGTGTGTGCAGAAATATCAAATTAACCTCACTCAGAGATCCATTATAAGATTTTGGAATTCCCAACTTTGGACAGCTATTCCATTCACAAATTGAAGAGGACAGGGGACACGAACTTTGTGGACTGGTGCTCGGATATGATCAGAATGCACTCAAAGACAGTATATTCCTTAAACTTCAGAATGGACTGCTGTACTATAGTGAACCATTTCACTGCCCTACATCTGTTTAGCATCTGGGACTTGATTGCAAGATAGAATATACCGATGCCAACCAAGTGATCAATCCTGACTGTCATACCATCTGGGACCAATAAACCGACAGTGACCTCGACAACACCTTCCAAGGCCGTGTTCCTTCTTTTCCTGTATTAGACGTTAGCTGGACTCCACGGAATCAGATCCTCTAACTTCAGGAGCAACTTCCTGGTGGAAAAACGATATTTACCTTTTCTCAAAGGTGCAAGGAAACTCCACCATGGTTATTACATCTTCAAGTTCAAGAATATGTGGTGGTGATTCCTACAAAGTACAAAGATCTGCATGGTTGGGCTGATTGTGTTGATGGGTTCAGCTGGGTTGTCAAACCGACTGATAGGATGCATATTGTACCTGTTGGAGCAATTGTTGGACCGGCCCATTTGGTGCGAGAGAGAGCTGGGTCAAATAGAATCGATAGCATATGGCTTGTAAATACGCATGGGGATTTAAATACCTACTGGACTGTATATTATGTTACAATACATGAATCAAGGTGTGCAGGAGGAAGATAGTTAATTGAATGGTACTATTTGACATAAACATTATAATAATCACTCCTGGAGGGTATGGCTCCAGGTTCGAGGTGCACCGGAATAGTCTTGGAGATACAGCTAATAATCCCAATTGCTCCAAAATTTGCACATTCCAATAGTTTGATTTTGTAGCATTTTGAACACAACTATACAATCTTCAGGTTATTCGTGTATTCTGTTCCGCAACATCTAGAGCATTGAGGAGCACCAGGGAAGTAGTCCCAGAGCACCTGCGTTATGCCATGCTTCGTCAGAATTTTTAGAACATTTACGGGGACATGGGATACGCTCCTCAAGAATCCCTGTGCGCTATTTAGGTGTCTGGGGGATATATTTTCGAATATTATCTGTCGTTAGATACCACAGCCGGCATGATGATCGCCCGAAAAATTGGTCAAGGGTGCATTGTGAGATGCACAAAAGACTGGCACAATCGTTGCCATGACATGATGTAGATCTTGCGTATCCCAGCACCAGTCACTCATGTTCATCATGCTGTATATTCAGTAATGTTCCGAGTCTGTGAGGCGCACCAGTACAAAATTGAGGTGCACCTGAAATGTGAGATGTGCCAAAAGAAACTGTATAAATTTGAAAATATCGCTGTAATATAATGTTCCAAAGATATGTATGTGAGCTTCAATCCAACTATCTTCGCGGAGCCCGAAATTGCGTTGAGTGAGGAGCTTTTGCAGGGCATCTGCTCATTGGAATGATTCGATTCTGATGTTGTCCAGTCCCTGCCTCAGATGTTGATCTATCCATTTTTTAGTTTGCTGCCTAAATGATTGAGCCTATTGAAAGTTGTTTGCTGACCGAAAAGGATGCCATGGATTCCATTGTTCTGAGTTCTTGCGATGCTGGATGTACAATCCAGTTGCTTTGCCATATGCGTTCCTGCATGCATTGTCCACTACAACCACCCGCCTATGAGCCTTTGTCTTTTCTGGATCAGGAGTACATGCCAGATTAGGCTTCTGGGGGTCTATACATTCTTCATTGGGAGTGTCTTCAGGTTGTGGCGTGCCAGGTGCATTGTCAGGTTGGATCAGTAGTTGAGTCGCTCATCAGAGGCCATTCTGGTGCACCGACTAAAGTCGAAGCATGATGGCTCGGGTGGATCCCAGCCTGCCGGAGCTATGATCTCGTCAGGTGATAGCCCTTCATTGCGCAATAGTGTGTAATATTGTTGATAGGGAGCCTCCAGTTGGTTGTTGTCTAATAATTTCTTTTTGCAAATACAGCACTTAACATGTTCTGGGCGAGTGTTTACCATATTCAAGGAATGCTCAGTGAACACATATCCCGATGAATCTTCATGATGTTTCAGGGCGTCGTTCAGACAATCTTGGATATTGGTTTCAAAGCGAGCTAACTCAAGTTACCGTATCACGCCTGCATTGCACCCCAACAAATGCGGGGGAGAGGGGTGAACTACAGTGACCTTATGATCAGCTTTCTTCATAAACCAGGATATGTATATCATATCCCACATAATAATCATGCACATTGTCTGCTGAAAGTCTTTGGCAGAGCACAGAAGGTAACTTTTGTCATCACGGCAATCACCACAATGGGCCTTATATTCTACTATGTTGTTTCTGCATTGTGGGTTCATACCAACGCTCCAGCCTCTGAGCAGCTGATAATAAAAGTAGCTCTGCTCCATAAAATGAATAGGTGAGCTTCCTACCTGGTTGTATGACCACACAATGATCATCGAGAACTGATATGAAGGTGGGTTTATTAATGATCCTTGACTGGAGCGCGGATCCTGAGGAGAACAATGATGATTTGACAAGGAGCTCAATAGGAAGGAAGTGTGGGGACGGATTTGAGTGCGGTCATCATGTGAGTTGGTTTAGGGTTGAGCGCGGCACAGCCACATGCACTTTAGTTCTTGTGTAGGTGTCAATTAGAGTTAGAGGGAGTCAGGGAGTTTAGGTCAAGAGAGAGATTCAGCACAGCTGACATGACACAACAGGATATTAGCCCGGGCACTTCGCTGATTTGACCAACTCAACTCGGATTTGTGGCATCATCGACATGGTCTCAGTGGAGTACAGATTGTCTCGACGCGTAACGAAGTTGGACGAATCGACAGCAATCTCGATTAAGAAGTTTGATCGTACGGACTACAAGAGCCGGAGTTTGGAAATCGAAATACTCTTGCAGCAGAATCAGGTTCTCGGCATTGTCGATGGTACAGAGGAAGCACCAGACGCGAAGGACGGGACAGAGTTAGAAACCTGGAAGAAGCAGCATGGCATCGCGCGGTTGACCATTCTCCTCGCAATGGAGAGGTCATTGCAGCCGCAGTATGGTGTTCAGAATGAAGCAACGGCGCTGCGGGATCAGTTGAAGGAGGACAACAAGTCGAAGGTGAAGCTGAATGTTTGGGCGTTGCAAGACGAAATCTCAGCTGTCAAGTTGAGGCATTGTCAGAATGTGCAGGAATACGCATCGAAGATCCAGGGGTATGTGAACGACTTCAACCTCTGTGCGGAGAGTTCGACTGGTACGATGCCAAAGAGCGAGCACAGCTACGACCTGATGCAGGGTATACTGAAGGAGAATGATTGGAGGTTTTTCACCATGTTGATGTACGACAAGATTGACACCCTGGCTGACAAACCACAGGAGATTGTCACAACGATGAGAGCCCACGAAGCGCGGCTACAGCAGGAAGACGATTGAGAGATGGCAGCCATGTTCTTAAAGTTGCGGACCAAGAGCGAGAAGCGGAATTAAAAGCAGAGTCAGAAGTCCCGGAAGTGCCGTGATAGTGGCAGTGAGAAAGATGGTTGCAGTTCGGACAATGAGAAGCATGCAAGTCGCCGCACCAATTGGAGGCATACTGAGGAGTGCTTTAGATGCCATAAGGTGGGGCACATTGCATGGTATCGTCCAAGCACTGCGCAGGTGGAGCGCGCAGCACTGATAGAGACAGCGGCAGGGCAATGATGATGACGATGACATCAATTGAGAACTATTGGATGACAGTCGCTGGCAGATTCCCTGGGAAGGAGAGCTGGTACTTGGATTGTGCCACAACTTCTCACGTTTGCGGAGATCAGCGAAAGTTCGAATGGTCCACAGAGTACACCAAACGAGATGAGCGGGTGATTTGTGAATTTGTGGGAATGGTAGCTGGTAAAGCCATCGGGCATCGAGATGAACGGGTGAGGCTTTGGTTACCTGGAAGCCGCCACCGCATACATGAAGTAGTTACAAGAAATGTCTTGCATGTGGCAGGAGCACGCAACTCGCTCTCACAATTCCGGCTGATGGATCGGGGATTGCTGATTGTACCTGTCATTGGCTACGGAATCAAGATATACAACAAATCGCCGGCTGAGGACAGTGCTCAAGGTCGAGGTCAAGGAAGTCTTGTGGGCGTGGCACGCCAGATTGGAGGGTTATTCCGACTGGATGTGAAGCGGCTGGATGTGAAAGTTGCAGGAAAGCGATATCGAGCTAGGGGATAATTGTTTTGGAGGAGCTCCAGGCATGCTTGATTGCATCGGAGCAGCTGCAGGCATGGTTGATCATTTGGGAGGAGCTACAGGCAAGCTCTATCTTTGATTTCTTTGCACTTTAGCACTACGGTGGTGATACTGCCCTGGAGGAGTGTGGGGAAGGATTGGAGTGTGGTCATCACATGAGTTGGTTTAGGGTTCAGAGCGTCAGAGCCGCATCCACTTTATTTCTTGTGTACGTGTCAAGTAGACTTGGAGGGAGTCAGGGAGTTTAGGTCGATAGAGAGATTCAGCACAGCGGATACGACACAACAGGAAGCACTGTTGCTGCTTGACTCACAGACCTCCTATGGAATGAGGATGCGAGGTCGTACAAACACAACTTATGTGTAATATTTCTAGTCGTGCAAACCGTCATACTGCATATAGTACTTGTTTGGTTGCTGGAAATATCATATCATATCCCGTCTATGACCTGTAAAGTCATTAAAGCGTATGAAAATGGACACCTATCCAATATCCTAATATATGAATTCAAGCAAAACACAAAGAAAGGTGGGATGTGTGTAATTAAGCTTTCTTTTTCTCAGCTGGGTTTCTTTCATGTATCAAAGGTGAAGTGAAACACAACAGATCATGACAACAGAATCGGATAAAGGATGCCCTTTATTCCGCCAACGGGCACTGCTACCTGTGATATAATTGACTCCACTCTGATTTATTCTACATCACTTCTCGCATCGATACTAATTTACCACCATCTTTGTTCACAGAACATGTCACAGAACGGATCTCCACCAAAGACAGCGAATATGGCTCATCCGGGAGGCCTATTTGGTTCCCAACAACGCCGTAAAGACAATTCAGAATCAGCACACAATTGTTCACGAACTGCCACTGGCAATGACAGTCGATTTGGGATACAAACAAAACAATATCAACCGCCACATCGGTATGGTTACCCACCATCACAGCAGGCATTTCCAGGCCCTCCGAAGTTTTATCAGCACTCTCCATTCAACATGACACACAGTTCGCAACCAACCACCAGTGCAAGCCCAGGATATCGACATTATGGGCCACAGTGGCAACAATATGACCTCCAACAAGGTGGTTATGGCTGGTGTCAAATGTTCCACCCCTCCACAGATTCCAGGGCGATTGCCGTCATCCCCAGGTGCACCGACAGTGGCTCCAGGACAGATGGAAAACCATCCAGTCAATCGGCCAACAATTGCCCAGCCTGATCCTGCACTAAAACCTCCTTCCGGCACACCAAGGAGACCCCCGATATGCCTACAAATGATAACATTCCAGCTGGCTGCAGAACCGCGAAAAATCGATGTCGCAAAGATTGCAGACTTGGCTTCATTGCCGGACATGTCCAATAACAGATATGACTCAGATGATGAGCGTGACAATTTGTTGGACCTGGGCGGTACAGAAGGCAAACCGCCAATTAGCCAGATGCAAACCAATTTCTCCTTGAAGCAGTTAACCCAAACGATGGGGCAGGCCAACTATACTGCGTTCAACAAGTGGACAAAAGTATGGGCGGCTGTGTTTCTGGAGAGGGAAGCATCGGTCCATAATTTGGGGACAGAACTGTTTGAAACAGGTTTGATTCGGACCCCTGCACTGGGAGATGGCAGTTGCTGATCTTTTGGAGACATTGGAGAACTGGCTGCCAGTGGATAATTTCCATAATACTGAATGGATTCAGCGGCAGTGGATTGAGATGTTTTTGAAGAAATCTGAAACTGAAACTAGGGAGATGAGAAGGAAAGGAAGGCGAGGCAACAAGTGACCGGCAACAGATTTGGGCGAGCGCGCGAGCAACATCGCCAGAAGCAACCGCCCCAAGTTGCCAAATTCAATGATCAGGGTTCTGATTCTCCGGGTGTCGAATGGCAAAGATATGGATCTAGCTCCCAAACAACTCGAAGCCTTGCATACAGATGTGATGCACTGGGAGGAGCTGATTGATTCCATCAACAAAATCAGAGGCCCGAAAGAGCCATACATTCTAACATCAATGTTGAAGTGCACCTTGGAGCAGGACAAGATGGGTTAAGAATATGTGGGATTATATATATACAAGTGAATGTTAATGGACCATATATATGGCGAGATTTCGTACAACTGTTCCTTTTTAAATGCTTTCACGTTGAAAACTGGACATAATCCGAAAATATTTCTGGTTGAAATCAAGAGAGCTACAGGGAAGGAGATGGCCAAGCACGTCATTGTTGTTGTTGTTCATTCATACTGTATGCACTCAAATTGAGTATGACGGCACCTAAAAACCCCCTCCGCCATGGGCGAGCCGGCTAGATGGCGGAGCTCCCCCCCCGCTACGCATCATCCCCACTGATATATATGAAATTCGACAGATAAACCAAAAGCAAAACCAACTCAAACACAACGAGAGAAAAGGAAAGGAACAGAAGCAACGACTATAACCCCCCATCGCCGCCTCCCCAGACCTGAGCCCGCCTCTGCGCCTCCTCCATACCGTCATCCATTTGGGCAGGGAACTTCCCGACATCAGTAGCTGCCAGGAAGTCCATCACCACTTGGTTACACTCTTGTATGGATAACAGCTCAGAGATCTGCGCGTGTCTGCATTTGCCCACTTTCAAGGCTGTCTCCTTTCCCACCAGCTTGTGTAGTGTCTTTTGCTGGTCTCTCAACCGGCTGCAGTGGCGGAAGAGGTGTTCCCGCGTCTGGGCCGCCCTCCTGCCTGTCCCGCCACACCACCAGCATTTGTCGGCCTGTCGGTGGCCAAACCGTTTCAGGTAGACTCCAGTGGATGCCTTCCCGCACCTTCGTCTGTGGAACCTGGTGGCCAGCGACTTCACACTTGTCATTTGGACAGCTCTCTTAGTCCCTGTCTTGCCCTTGAGTCTGTAGCCGAAGTGCTTGCTGCACTTGTCGGTCTCCCACTTCGCTTTGGCTGCTCATCTTTCCTCGGATATTCATCGAGCTCAATTTGAGGCCGAGGTGTATGGCCGCTCTATTGCCGTGCTTGCACCTGAGTCTCGGGCGAGGTTCACCTAGGGGTCTGCTTCTTTGTTTCCGGGGATTCAGGAGTGTCCCGGAACCCAGAGAATTTCGGTTGCAATGCCGTGGGTGAGGTGAGCCCGCGCTCTGCAATTGATCCGGCTCGCTAATTGCTGCCCTGGGCCCAGCTCAAGGTGTGCTGTTCATCGAATTGCGGCTTCTGAGTCGCTGAAGACTGCCACAGTTTTCCCTGCGTGCTCTTGCAGTCGTTCTCATCTTTTCACTGTCTCCCCGAGCGCTAGTCCAATCACCCCCAGCTTGGCATCGAAAACCTCCATACATCCGGTGCCCAGATAACTGCGGCAGGTCCTCTATTCATTATTGTGCTTGCGCACTGCTGCTGCTCCCACTCGGCTGTCGTCAGAGCGTGACCTGTCTGTCAACCACATCCAGACTCATGCTCCGACTTTCCCTTGCTTCTCTCTTGCCCAGCGCTGCGCGGCACTCTTGGCTGTGGTTTTGTTGTCCAGTATCAGGGTTTCAACCACTGTTTCTTCACGCAGGGCCAGCCAGCTCATGAATTCGGTTGTCCGGCCGTGTTCAAGTTCTATCTCGACTACTCAACATATCGGTGTACGGGACGATGGGTCTTGGTGCAGGTCCTTCAGTTTCTTGATGCATGTGTTTGCTAGCGTCACTGCGAATCGTTGTTGTCTGGAGTCCAAGATCACAGGTGCGGGTGTGAGCCCTGACTCCCTCATTAATGCCCCCCGTGGGGTTGTGGGCAGCACTCCCAGGACGGACCTGGCTTGCCGATTGAGGAGAAGTTGGAGGTTGTCACGCCTGCCTACTGCTTTGGGATCCCACCAGAGCTTGCTCCCATATAGTGTGAATGCTTGGACCAAGGCTACTTGGACATCCCATATGCTTTCTGGTACTACTCCATATGTCATTGTGAGGGTTTGGAGTCTCGCTTCTGCTGCCCTGGCTTCCATCATGCATCGGTTATGGTGCTCCTTGAACCTCAGGTGTGCGTCCATCCAGCCGCCCAGCCAGCATGTCGCCTGTTAGTTGAACCATATGAACCCGTTCCCAACCTTTATCTTCGCTGTCAGCATTGGCCTGAGGTGTTGGTTCTGACCTCGCCTGCATGGAAATAGCTCCGCTTCCATCATTGCCGTATTGAACTGTAGCCCTCATCTACTTGCCCACTCGATGCTCTTTGCTGCGCATCGCTCTACTGTCGTAACGACCTGATTGACATCACATCCAGTTGCCCCGCAGCCGAGACTGTTGACAAAAGACAATCCTTCGGCTGAGCCGTACTCTTCAACCCACTTATTCAGTCTTGAGGTGTGGATCGCGAAGAGGATCGGTGACACGTGTGAGCCCTGCGCGTCCGCTGCTTCCACTGGGTGACTCTCCATGGCATTGCGCTCGATTATCATTTTCACCATCCTTTCTGAGAGACAGCTCTCGGTCCATTGTATAAGGTATCCATCCATTTGTCTGACCTTCATTAAGTTGGCTAGTCTTCCTTTTGCCACGCTTGGGAAGGCTGCCTTGATATCCATGGGAAGCATGCCTGTTATGTGGCCGTTTGTCCAGGCTGCATGAGCTCAGTCAACCATGATAGCCGCTGCGTTGATGGCTGACCACGCCTTCCTGCTCCCAAATTGTCCGTCGCGCAGTAACCCTCATTGTTCGGCATCTTCTGACATAGCTCCACGACCACTTCGTCGACCTCTTTCCCCGTGCAGCTCAGCAGGGATATGCAGCGATATGCCTTCAGCGTCGTATAGTCGTCTTTGCCAGGCTTGCAAATCACCACACCGGTAGCCCGCTTCCATACCGCTGGGTGTCGTCCTGTGGGAATCACCGCTTATGGCAGCCCCACCATTCTCTGTTCATCCCACTTCCCGAGTAGCCGTATGGCGCCAAACGATAGCTTGTCTGGGCCCAGGGCTTTGTGACTGATTGAGAAAGAAGGGCTCCCTCAGCTGCTTGCTCGGTGACGCGTGTGGATCCGCTTCCCACTGGGGGTAGCTCATAGTACTGGTCGTCGTCGTTCTGGGGGAATGACTGGCGCCTCAACATCTCCTCTTCCTCCGTGGCTGTGTTTGCTTGCTTGCCTTCTCTGTCCGTTAAGGCCTCCACAGTCATGCTGGCTCGAGGGTTGGCGTATTGTGCTGCTCTCCACACCTCGGCTCCGCTCAGGTTCTGCAGGTAGTCACTGCAAGTTTGGCTCTTGGACCGCTGAATTGACTTCTGGAGCTCTGCCTTCGCCCGAGTGGCTTCCTCCGAATTCCATCTTCTTCGTTTCTCTCTGCCGACCACTTTTCTCTCTTCTTCGATGTCAGCGATCCACCACCGCTTCGATTTGGCGCAGATCCTGATCTGCTTTGCCGTGGCGTTGGGAACACTGGTCTATGCTTCCTGACACCATTCCTGTTCCGCCTCGTCTTCTGTGCAATCTGCTTCCTGATGAGCTTTCTCCTTCGCTAGTTCCGCCCACAGCTTCTCCGCTGCCTCGGCGGCCTCCTCAGTCATCGCAGCTAAGTTCAACCTTACTACCCTCTGGTGATCCACCACCTCTTGCTTGTCCACTTCGACCTCCCACTCAATGACCTCGTGGTCACATCTGGTGGCGTGGTCGTCACCCAGTATGAACTACTTTGTTATCGGTTCATTCACTAATGTCATGTCATTGACCGACCCGCCTTCGTGGTCCTCTCTTGTCCAGTATTGTGTGGGCTGGCCATCATTCCCAACTTCCAGTGCATTCTAGTCAATCTCCTGTTCCCAGTAGGTGGCGTTCCGCTGCACTCGGCACCTTGGGTCCCACCAACTGCTGTGTGCGTTGAAATCTCCCACAAGGACCGTTCCGCCCTGATTAATGACTTTCTGCCAGCTCAACTTTCATGCCAGTCTCTCTCCTTACTGTGTGTCTCTTTGATTGTAAATATTGACAATCCATGTCATCTTCTCCCCTCTCCTCCTGACATCGGTGACAGTGACATCGTCGTTAGCTCCCCTACTTGAATCCGTCTGCTCATCAGCCACCAGGCCACTCCCCATTCGTATCGCGGTCCAAACTCTGTCTATTTTTTTCATTTCGTATGCCGAGTGGCTGATCCCTACAGCTTCCCGTTCCCTCGTTGGCTCCTGCAAGCACACTATGTCCGCCTTACGTTAGACCCCTGTTTCCAGCGCCCCAATGGTCGAGTTGTATGACCTAGCGCAGTCGTGCTGAATCGCTCCAATCATTGGTTGCCGGGGCTCCCGTTTCAGTCTCAGTTGCAGTCACGGCCGTAGTCGCACTCGCGGTCATCGTAACGTCCTCTGCCTCCCCCGTTGCCTCCTCTACTTCCGCATCCACCAATTCCGCTCCACTTTCCCCCCCTTCTTTTGCACTTCCCTTAGGCCTATGTCCAAGCATCATTCTGTTCGTCCCTGATGCCACGCCAGTGGCTGCATTCTCGGATGCCCGCCCTGCTGACCCTAATGCCCTACTCAGCCGTGCCACCTTGGCGGCCTCAGTCTTCTTCCCGCATCTGTTGCTGAACGCAATGTGATTCCCTTGGCAGTTGGGGAACTTGTCCAGTGGATGACCGCAGAGTGATCCCTGCTTTGCTGTGAACCCCACCACGTTGCACTTGTGGTCGCTTGTCCGGTGATGACCTGAGCAGTAGCCACATGTGGGCTTGCTGATGCAGTTGTTCTCGACGTGACCCCATCCACAGCACAGCTCACATCTGCTGTTAGGGCCTGTGTTCGTGTACGCGTCAACTCGGTACCACACTCCCACCGCCTTGATGCCCTTCTTGACCAAGCCCTTTGCCACCTTCCTCCTCTTTTGAACAAACACAACCAATCATGAGGCAATATCTACATTCTGCCTCCTCTCCCTGATCGCCCGGGGGTACGCCAGCCACCGTACTTGGGTGGGGATTTTCCCGCCCTTGTTCTCCGCTTCAAATTCCTCTTGCATCTTCTGCAGGCCCTCCATGGCTTTTCCCATGTACCGTACGAGAGGTACTGCATGAATCATTAGCCTTTCCCAAGACTAATTTTCTTCGACATCAACGACTGCTTTGTCGACAGTTCTCGCGGCTGTGATGATGATGTCACAGTATCACTGAGCCATCTCAGCTGTCACATTCTGGTGCATGATTGCCGTGATTGCACCCTTGGCATTCCTTCTTGCGTTCATGATTCGAATTTGGGCAGGGGCCTGCTGGTGGAAAGCACTGTCTTGATTGCCGACACAATTTCTTGGTCCATCTTATTGGGGGGTGGCACGCTCTCATCTCTCCTCAAAATCAGGCATCACTGTGCCATGCTCGATCCCGTCATCAGGGTGGGGCCTGGGCCGGCGGGCGCCTTCGGATTCTGTGTTCGGGGTTGAACTGCCCCCCCCCTGCTGCCCGCAATAGGTGTTGGCTTAGGTTTCGGTTTGGGTTCGTGTTGTGGTTCAGGCTGCAGTTCAAGTTGCAGTTTGGGTTTGGGTTTTTGCTGCTGCGGCAGCAGCTGGCGCTTCTCTGGTTCTCCATCCTGCATCGCGCCTGCATGCTGTGAGGCCTCTAGGTCTCCCCCATCCTGCTTAGCAGTTTCGTCTCTTCCTTCCTTTCACGCTTCCTGGGCAGGTGCTGCTTTGCGTACTCCAACTTTGGCCAGCACCTCCGTGGTCATGTCCGCGATGCCCGGCCTCCAGAGTACATTGTACTTGTGGTGCTCATCCCACTTCGTTACCCTCTCATCCAGCCATTCTCTGATGCCGAGTCATTGAGCCTCTTCACACGCCGAGTGCTCTTTTAGTATTCTAGCCATCCTAACAATTGTTTACTGCAGCTAAGTCACCTAGCGTGCCTGCTGCCTCACTGTTCGCTCCATTCTACTCCTCCAGTCTCCCAGTGCGCTCACTGGCTCCGATGTCTCATTCCGCAGTGGTTTCCCATTCGTGTTATGCTCCCACTGCTCGCTTACAGCCACGAATGACATGCGGGTTGACTTTCCAGACCATTGGACAGCCGCGCCACTGGCCTCTCCTGCTTCCGCCATGTCCATATCTCTATCGACTGGGGGTTTCTCAATCGTTTCTCCAATAAGTCTATCGCCCTCTTGGGTCACCATCGTCGCTGGGTTACCTAAAGTCGCGTCGCTCACGTTCGGCCTCCTTCCGTTGTTCACGGCGACTGGAAGTGTCGGTCAAGGGTCAGCTCATTGCTAGAAATCGAATGCCGCTGTCCATATGTCGCGATCTGTTGGGGTTGCTGAGTCATTTCGATGGTAGTGTTTCTGATGTTCACCAAGACTTCCGTGACTCCACACAAATGGGTGGATCTCTGTGCGCGTTCGTCTTTGCTGATGCGCCAACTCTCCTCCGACAGTCCAGTTGTGCTGGTAGTCTCGCTCTGGGGTTCATTTGATGCTAGAAATCGATCGCCACTGGCTGTGTTATTGATTTCTGTCATCCCAGTTGGCTTGATCAGCCGTTTTAGTTTTGGCAAGATACGCGTCGTCCTGAGCACATCATTGAACCAGCGAACGTAATCCCCACTAGCCATGTTAATGCTAGATGTGCGCAACTGCTAATCATTGGACATAGACTTTGGAAGGTTCTGAAGAGGGTGGAAGAGAGGAGGGAGAGGAGCATGGTGGGCAAGAGAATGATAGTTGTATTAATGTAAGTTCTGATTGAAAGAATTGAATTGATTGTATTTAGTGTTAGCAACGGCTCCAGGTAACCCGCCAGTGGTCTGGGGTTGGACTGCAAAAATGGTTTGGTTCAGTTCCACAACGGACTCAAAACTGGACCTGCTGCTTCTTTGCTGGACACACCCGGACCCGTACCCATCAACTTGCAGGTTTTACCTGGTTTGTCTACACCCGTGGGTTACAATCTCCTGTTCTGGTTTTCTGGTTGTGCTATTTATGGTCGCATTCAGATCTAGTACTGCTAATGGCAGCATATTGACTTTGGTACGTCATTGTCAATTTTTGATGTATTGGCTGCCTTTCTACTCAAATGCCAGGGAGACATGCTCCCTGCCCCATCCTAGAAATGAGAGTCAACAGAGTGTCATCGATTTTTGGTCTTGTGAGTCAGGTACTTGATCAGTTCTGTGGTCATTTTAATGTGTACTGAAAGTATTGGCCACCTTAAAGGACCAAAACGCTGACTACAACATCGCTACTATCTCCTAACAATGTGCATCAATGGAGTGTCAATAATTCTTGGTCTTGTAATTCGGGTGATAAAGAGTGATTTGGTCGTTGTTACTCATCATCACAGTATTGGCCGCCTTGATAGGGTATAGAGAAAATGACGCACTCCCTGCATGTTGTTGAACATGAGCGTCAGCAGAGCGTCAACGATGTTTCATTTTGCACCATGGTTAATCACAGTGCGATGTGGCCATGACTGTCTATATACAAAGCTTTGACCTGTTGTATAGGCTAAAGTGCTTAAGAACACCAAATTACAGCTTTGAAAACGAATTAAAATGTGAATGTCCAGGAGGCTGTCACGGGAACATCTCTTACTCATCTTCCTATTTAGGCTGCCAACCTTTGGTGTACATATGTCTCTTCTCAAGTCCCACATGGATTACCCAAGATGCATGACCAAGAATTGTCAACACTCCGTTGATGCTCATTTGGCCATGGGTGTACCTGCGATGTACAAGAATTCAATTTGGCATAGAATGTCAAGAATGGTGTATTGGTAGCCATTCTATCATTTGCATCTACTTTCTCCTTTATCACTACATTGTTCTTTAATAATCCATACAAATATATCCTTTCAAATATACTTTAAAGTGTCCGCTAATTGTAGATAAAAATAATACTCAACAATCCTGGTCCTTTCAATCAATGCTCGTCTGCACTGTCACATTCACTCAATAGGCTGCTCTCGTCTGCAAACTGGATGTCAGCTGCATTTCCACGCAGCAGATAGTGTACTAACCAGTGGATGTTCCTTCATCAGTCAGCAAATCTGGAATAAATTCTTTATGGCGATTGCGATTTTTGGCATATGCACAAAGATTGAAAAATTGAGCATTGGAAAGAGGAGTATGTATATAGACATATCCAGGTGGCACCCCTTCGGTTTCGGAAGTTAGGGCTGACACATTACCACCAGGTGATACAGGTGGCGTTCTGGGCTGAGGTGGCCGTGGGTGTGGTTGATGTGCACCTGTACGTTTGCCCCTCAAGCGTGTCTGCAGAATTTTTCCTTTACCATTTTGGGAAGAAAGGCAGCCGTCTGTCTGATTTTCTTGAACCATTGCCGGGTGTCTGTCTATCTCAGCCTTCACCTTTTCATGCCCAGGAATCTCAACTCTGGTGGTCTTTTCTTCTCAGACTTCGGCGGGAGGCTTCTTGATAAGCTGTTGGGTTTCCTCCATTGCGCTGTGCAAAAACCCTCCTTTGGCCAGTTTGGCCATATTCACAGCAAGTAGCATGTCAGACTGTTCTAGCTGTACCCGAAGTCCTTGCCTTGCCATTGTAGCTGACATGTTGAAATCCTACAAGAAATAAGTTGCTTCTAAAAGTGAGATTCAGCTATTACATAAATCTGTAACACCGGGAGATTCACCCTATGTCCTATTCAATCAATGCCCCTAATGAGTGCCGGACTGAGAAAGAAGAAGAAGAATAAGGCTTCACTCAGGATGCGTAATAGGATTAACACCCAAAGAATATAAGGTAACTGTTCAGTTCTCTGTTCCCGATTAGTGTTAGCAATGGTTCCGGGTTACCAGGCTGCGGTCCGGGTTATGAACCAGACTGGACAGTCCAGTCCGGGTTGTGACCCGGGAAACATAGGGACCCACCGGGTTCGGGGACGCGTTCGAACCGGACCGCGGTTCCATTTTACGGTTCTTACAACTTTGGGCAAAATTAAGTATTTGAGTTCTCATCGTATCGTGACATGATCAGTACGTAAATTGTGCAGTTCTGGCCGCTCTCTCACCTTGCGCATTCCGATTTGTGATCCGACTGATATTCGTTGAGTGGCTGTGAAAAAAGTGCAGATTTATGCGAAATTAGCGGGTTTTCGATAGCGACTCAACGAACATTGGTCTGATCACATATCTGAGATCGGGAGGTGAAAGAGCTGCTTGAACTGCACAATCTACGTACTGATCATATCATGATATGATCAGAACTCCAAAACTTAATTGGAGGCCAAGTTGTGATGTTGAAATGCCGGGTTTTGTGTGGTAACCCGTTGCAACGGTTTGGTTCTGGGTTGGAACCGGACCCGGAACCGATCAGGGAATTTGGACCCGTTGCTAACACCATTCCCGATAGATAGTATTGACTAAAGAGTCTCGTCTTAAGCCATCAGCATGCTGATGTATATGACTTTGGGAGAGCCTGACTGAAGAATCCTCTGTACCACCACACTATCGTGATGACTCTAGGACTTCGAACGGATGCCAAAGTGTCCTCCCAGCAACCGGCACTTATACTCGAGGACCATCTGTCCAAGAATGCAACGATTCCAAGTATCGACTTCTCTATAAGATACAGTAAATTCATTTGGCCTCAGCAGACGGAGTAGTGCCGACTCAGGAGTATCCTGCCTGAAGTATCCTCTGGACCACCACGCTATCAGACTGATCCTTGGACTTCCTTCTAACTCCATAGTATCGTCTTGCTCACTTCCCGATCAACGACTTGCCTTGCCCAAGGTACTAAGCATAACCAAGTATAAAGAGGTGATAGATATATCCGTGATATAGAACTCAATAGTGAACGTACAACTCTGGACTTCAAGGGGGAAGTATCCTAGTTGACTTCGATGCAGAACTAATAGATAATACACAGGAATGAAGTTCAGGCTCAACCTCCATGTTGAGAAGGTCAATCGGTATCCGTAGACTGATCTTTGGTGTAGATATTGTCATCGATGTCCTTCCTCCATGTCGATATCGGTGACTATATATTAGACGATCCACACCCTTAACAATCCTAAGACTGCCAAAGCCTGCATTGGAGTTCACATATGTAACTGCCTCATCAGCCTCTCCCTCTACCATTGATAGTCAAGTTCTAACTCCCAGGAGTACTACCTACATCATCAAGGTATTGGGCTTGTATTGCGACACAATTGCTATTGGCAATACCTTGTAAGGATATGAGCTTATCTGAAGCCAGTTATCACCAAATAGGTTCGTGTCACCAAGGGACAGTGAGAGTGCCCTCTCATATACTGACCGGGTACTTAACGGTTTAACAATCGCGGCAAACGACAGAACACTTTATTTCAGAACGCTTGATTGGAGCCAAATATACAGTTATCTGCAAAGTCTGAGAAGTTTTGCCATGCCTCAAACGGAGTGCATCCTGCGTCACTCGGAACATATGAATTCCAAGTCCTATTCGCCCAAACACAGACAGTGTAGTCAAACAAAGGGTTGATTGGTATAAGTCCATTCAGTCGACAGGACTCCGATAGATTCATTATTGGTTAATGACATATCTCTCACATGACCCTGCATATCCTGAGATGCCATGGTAGTCTGATAATGATAACAACTCAGCTCCCTAGGAATGAACCATTGGAGAATGACTGAATAGTTGTTTAGTCGGCAACCAGAAATAAGCTGTCTTTCCAATCAGGAGTAACCATTGAGTATAGAGATATTGCGACCAGTACTGATCGAAAGTTGATACACATTTTATTCACGCCTGGCTTGACTGTTGTCATTGATCAGTCTTCACAAAGGTCAGGTAATGGAGACATGACTAATAGGTGAATAAATCCGGAAGGTAGATCCAATATAGAAATCAGTGTGACAGTTCGTGAGTTCGGATCAAACATCTCTCTGTGGATCATCGAGTGATTTTGTACAATCCAGGAAATATAACTGTCACACCAATGGCTCAATGCAATCATATATGACTCCATAGCCTCCTCTGAGGTCTTCAACACCTGTATGGTCCACTCCCGGGGACCTTTATTGCACATTTCTTCCTCAAAAACCCCAGAGCTGGCAAATTTATGATGTTTCATTTCGTGGACTGTGCCAATGAATGCCTTGGTCGACCATGGAGGTTTCCCCATACGGGCAGCGATCAATCGGTCATGGAGCTCTCCACTAACACCAGCTGTACATTACATTGTTAGTTGACAGCTGACTACGTGGGTATGGAGCTACTCACATACGATCGCATGCTGCTTCTTAATCTTGCAGGTTGCTGTTTTATGTACAACTTTCCAATGTTCGTCCTGGGTCATATTGTTGGTGGCTGTATTGGCAGCCTTGCGGTGGACTAACTGGTGTCTGCATTGCTGCAGTGGCTCGGTGGGAGGTGAATTGGATGAAGTGAGTGTCGTTTGGCTCGATTGGGATCCACTCCCCCCTGGCTGAGGGGTATGTGGAGCCATGACTTGCTGTTGTGGAAAAGGTGAGGATGATGATAATGAAAAGAAGTGGGAAGTCCTGAGGAATATATAGTTAGCTTCAAGTCAGAACAGAATGAGTGACAGCCAAGTTGCTCGTTCTACTCAAGATGAAGCCCACTGCGTGTAGCTGTAGGCTGCATGGGATTCCAACAGTCCTGCGATTTGCAGCAAGTCGGTTCAATGTTGTTTGTTTGTTTACAGAGTTTTAATGAGGTGAACAAAATCTGGAATCTTTGAGTTTGATACATATAGATATGACATTATTCGACCCAATGGACATCTGGTGATAATTGTCTCAAGACATTCCTGGGATCGTACATGAAACACACGCTAACCGTCATGTCATGTTATACTGTTAGCATTACTATTCTCAATGAAGTGACAGTCAAAATGCCGATTTTGCTCTGTTCGAGGTGATTCAATGTACCATCCTTGACATGAAACATGCAGCTCGCCTCCTTGTGGTCCACATGTTGCAACATCCGACATGTCGCCCTACAACAAAGTCAACACAAGATACAATGGTCAATGCTCCGAACAAGGACCTTTGACCAATATCGGTGGTTGAATATGGCAAACTGACGCAGCGCTCGACATGACGACATCACCAAGGTGAATCAAGGCAAGAGCAGCTTGAAGGCTGAAAGAGTCTGAGCATTGGGAGCATTGCGCAGCTTACGATCTAAAAAGAAACTTTCTGCGGAGAAATGACAAGAAACACACTGTTTAAGCAAAGAATAGCTAGAGAAATAGATTGATAATTATGTTGGTAGAGAGACTGCTGGGGTAAGATAGTGACTACAAGAAGCAGAGACAGAGATTATTCGAGAGCAGGAAGGGGTGAGAAATGCTGAACAATCGAGATCGACAACCAGAAAGCCGGAAACAACATTCGAGGAGGTGTTGAATGCTATCAGAGACAGCCTGACCAATCTTCCAAGTTCAGACAATGAGCAGGATGGGAAAGACGAGGACGATGATGGAGAAGAGACAGAGCTTGGCAAGTTCAGTGAAGATGATGAACCCGGCTGGGTAATGTGCACAACCTCCCAAACGGTACCGCACTGCAAGGAGAGTTTTCGGCAGACACAGATGAGGATTGACAAATTGATTCAACTGGGATGGGGGGATGTCGCGGGCAACTTCCTTAAGAGAGCAATGAAGTATGGGTGAGCCGAATTGAAGGTACCGGCAGTTGTCAAACCTCGAACAGACAAGACTGAAGCCACACCATCACCGACAACATGTGGAGAGCTGATGATGACTCTTGCTATCGTCCCCAGACAATCACAAATGCCGCAAGGGACTTCTCGACCAGGAAGCGGTCAATTGATGCTGGGTTTAGCGAAACCACAGTCAAACCAAGCCATAAGATCTCTCCCACCTGTCACGGCACCTGACTTGTCACAGATTACGCAATCCCAATCTGGCAATCCAGTAACTCTTTACCCCAGGATATAGCCTCCGTAGCTAATGTCCAGACGGAAATCAGATTTGGACGATGATATGGTGACGTCTCTAGCAATGCTGGAGGAATAGATAGCGAAATTGTCAATCTTGATGATATATCTCTATGAAAAACAATTCGTGTACCTATTTTGCTACATGTCAGGTTTTTCTGGATTTTAGTGATCAAATTGTGAGACAAGAAAATTCATCAGTGTGTGTGCAATGGTTGTTGAGCTGATTGGAAGTACGGATATCACTATGCCAAGGACTATGATGTAACTTGCCTCCTTTGTAGTTAGCACCATTAGTCATCGATCGACCTTATGTCGATGCGACATGTCTCGTTACACGATACACTAGACACCTTCGCAAGCGCCCGCACACACTCGACTACTCGAGCACGTGCCACCGTACAACAGATTATGAGCCATTGCGTTTAACAAGGGAACCGACGATCAACAGTTCCATTTTCGTTTGTCGAGTGGACATCGTCACGGAGAAGCGTCTCCACAAGCTAAGCAATTACCCCGCACCCCGCCGTATTTCTGACAGCGGCCGCTGGACGTCACCCGTAGAGTCCGAGAGACTACTATAACTGACGATTGCGATACAAGATGAGTTCGACTACGATCACCATCACCAAGTTCAATGGCACGAACTATGCACATTGGGCAACCGAGATGGCCCTACTTCTCGAGCAGAAGCAAGTGTATGGAATCATCAAAGGATACGACGACAAGCCGGAAGAGCCAGCAGCAAACGCGACCGCTACAGAGAAGGCCGCTTTCAAAGACTGGATGAATCGCCATGGTGTTGCCAGATCGACTATCCTACTGGGCATGGAGCCCAGGATCCAAGCGGAATA